>MTKW01001694.1_pt1 | contig 17058 bp, 35 predicted proteins | sample 1042761 | NCBI WGS metagenome assembly MTKW01 (sample SAMN06205366, study PRJNA360243) | anaerobic digester metagenome | biome: Wastewater treatment plant; feature: Anaerobic digester sludge; material: sludge; isolation source: anaerobic digester fed with sludge from wastewater treatment plant ... | reverse complement strand
TTGCACCACATTCAAGACACTCATACACCACCATATCAGTTGCACCTTTATTCAATCTAATCATAGGTTCGCCTCGCTTGTTGTGTGTTACAATCATAATCACTCACTCCTTATCAAATCACCATTCTCATCAAACATTACATCTTCTCTTAATGGACTATACTTCTCATTATGTTCCTTACTATGACAAGTCGCACAAAGTAATTCTAATCTATCCCAGTTTAAAGTTATATCTGGATTGTTTATATTCTCTGGTGTTAGGTATGTTTTATGGTGTACTTCATCCCCTGGTACGTACTTGCCATTCTTTAAACATCTTTCACATAATCCATTGACTGATTGTTTATATCCTTCTCTACACTTCTTCCATTCTTTTGAGTTGTAAAATTTAATAGCAAAGTCTCTAGCCATATCACCAACTCCAATATACTCTCGCCACCCACCCACAAGGACACACTCTTATGAGCATGTCCTTGACAAAGGAGGTCTAATATCCACTTCCACTTACTACAAGTTTAGCATACTTTTAGGGTCAAATTCTGCCACATTACTGCCAATTTAAAATTAGTGTATATAATTCTTGTTATATTCATTAATCACTGCTAATCTCATCTAGCCATTTGTCCATACAATCTATGCAAGTATAAGATGATACTGGTATACCATCCATGAATCCTGTTTCTCTAATAGCATAATTTGCTACTTGAATCTCTTTTTCACAACTCATGCAAGTATGATTTTTTCGACATTTTACTAGCTTTTCTTTATAATTTTCTATATCTTCATCAGCCAACCCATAAAATCCACTATCTACTATACTGTAATCTTCTGGTTTATATTTCATTATCAATTGTCCCCTTTCTTAATTCATATAATAATCAAAGTACGTCACACCCTACAGCCCAAGAAGTTAGCTATCAACTCAATAATCTCCCTTCTCCATCTATAAAAACTCCTCTCACTAATTCCCAGCTCCATACATATACCTACGTCTGTGTATCTTCTTTCGAAGTATTTCATCTTTAATAATTCATATTTTCTAGATTCGTTATTTGTCTTTAATATCTCTATAGCTTTATCTATAGCTTTTAATCTTCGTTCCATTTCGATTATTTCTCTGTTATTTACTAATTTAATTGCTTTAGTTTGCGTTGGGTCTCCTGGACTGCTTTTAACACTAATTTCTTGTGATGGTGTAGATTCTATTATTTCTTCTCTAAGTAATTCTAATTGTTTTTTTGACTCATGGTAACAATATAACTCTGCTTCTATCATTTTGAAATTTGCACGTTTAATATTCATTGTAATCACCCTGTCTTTCTAGCTCACAAAGAAAGGCTATATTGCAGGCCATATGCCATAGATGTGGAAAACCCGATTCCTTATCTACAGTTTGGGGATCTCTGAGGTATTGGCAAAGGTGTCTTATAAGTGCAGCTCTATATCTTTCTGGTTCTACCTTTTTCCAATTGTCCGGGTCTTTATATTTCCCTAAGCCATACGTTCTAATGTGTCCTATAGCTTCTATAACTGCTGGAGGTACCAGATCTAAACGTGGTTTGCCTTTATCATGTTTATATTGATTCATTATTCTACCTCCTCAATACTGTATTCTCCGATTACAAAATCTGTCTTCAAGAAACATTCTTTATATCCTAAGATACTTTTAAAGATATAGTACTTGTCCATCTTCTTAATCAAAGTCCCTTCAAAATTAGTTGTTCCTTTACCGTTTTTAATTCCTGCTATGTATCGTACTTTATATTTTTTACCTTCAAACAAACTGTCGTCCAGTCTCTTTATTTTCTGCTGGATACTCTCTACTTCCTTTTTTCTTTCCCTTTGCCATCTACTAGATACAAACATTTAACTCACCATCTCGTATAATTTATTTTTTATATCTTCTGATATTGCATATCTAATTGGATATCTGCAACTTTCCTCAAATGCAATTTCCTTGTGTAACTGCATAGCTTGATTCTTGTATATATTAGCTGTCATATGATCATTATTGACTTTTCTCACTATACTCCTGAAACATAATTCTAATAATTTGTCCATTTTTATACCTCCCCTTTCATAACCTCCAATGCTTTATCACATACATTCCCGCACAATTCCATACAACCGATACAGCATTTATTACAGCGTCTTATTTCTGCATATTTTTTATAAGTAACTGCTTGTCTGCAATATTCTCCGATTCTCTCTTCACATTTCACTCTTTAAACCCCCTTAAAGCTTCTTTTGGAGTAATATTCTTATCAATTTTTCTAATTTCATTGAATAATCGGTTCAATTCATTTATTACAAAATAGATTTCATCTTCATATTTAAATTGCTCTTCAATGGATGCAGTTTCAATCCATTTATCCATTTTATTAAATCTTTTCAAAATAGCATTATAACTCTTCTTTAACAATTCTAACTGCTTCTTCTCCTGATCTTGCAACCCCACATATAGCACCTGCCTTTCGCATTTGTTTTAGAAAGTTTTCCTGATACTTAGAAGTCTTTCCTTTTTCATTTTTAACTTCTATAAAGAAAGCTCGTCCATCTGAACGTCTTACACCAAACAAATCACTGAACCCTCTTGGTACACCTGTAGTAACATACCTTCCATCTGATGTCATAAATCCACCTACATTTATTCGGAATACTATTGCGTATGGATTAAGTGCTAGTCTAATTTCGTTTTGGATGTCTTTTTCTCTCATAAAATCACCTCTTTAGGTTTACATAATATATTTCTATATATTTATAATCTCTATAATATTGTTATTTACTTACTTAGGGATACTTAGGGATAGTAGGAGGGTTTATGTATAAAGTCCTATATAGAGAAAATATATATAAAAGTTATTGAAATTCCCTTCAAACTCTCCCTAACCCTCCCTCATAACCATAGAACTTCCTAATAATTGTAATTGGTTTTAAAGAACGCATTGTCCGTCATCAATCTTAAACCTCTATAAACAATCACACCATTAGATTTCCCCTTATCAAAACGTAAGCTTAATTCTTTACCGAACATAGTTTTACTCATTTTGTATTCATTATTTGCATCTGCCCAGTCAACATAAGCTTTATATAATTCACTAGACTTAACCTCTCCTGGGCCTTGAATAGTGCAATCTTCTAAGAATGCTGTAACAACATCCATTTCGCTTTTATATTCTTTTACCGCATTCATAACTGCTTTAGGCATTTTTAAGCCCTCTCTCTGCCACTTAATAGCTCCCTCCACTGCCCAATTTAGTATGCCAGTCAATTCTCTTTTTAGTTTATACTTTAAATTTTTATCCACCTTATTGTCTGGAATTTCTACAGTGAAGGGGATTAAATGCATTCTTCTCCAAATTCCTAAATCTCTACCACGAATAATAGGCTTATGGTTTGTGGCCATCCATAACTTGAACTCTGGCTCAAATTCAAATTCTCGACCATAAAGATGCCTAGCTGTAACCGTATCTCCTCCAGTAAGTTGCTTTAACAGTCCCTCATTAATCCTAGCCCCTTGGTTTGGCTCTACAGTTGTTACAAATCTTGCTCCTTTTAGTCTTGCAATATCGCTATTAGCTCCGCTCTGCCTATTCTGAACCATGATAGTCTCTGGTTGTATATTAGTAGCATAATCTCCCATTATAGCTGCAATAATATCTAAGAAAGTAGACTTTCCATTTCTCCCATTCCCATAGCAGAAGAATACGCACTGCTCCTTAGTAGATCCTGTCATGCTGTAGCCGATAGCTTTTTGTATATAGTGAATTAATTCGGTGTCATGGTCGAAGGTCTGGTTTAAAAACTCCATCCATCTTGGACAATCAATGTTGTCAGTGTACTCAACATAAGACATTTTAGATAAAAACTGGTCATAGCTATGGTCTATTAACTTGCCATTTCTAAGGTCGATAACTCCATTCATACAGTTAAATACATCTTTCCTTTTATCAAATTCATCTGGCAAAATAGGAAGTCTATGCTCTGATTCCTTTAGCATATTGGTTTTGCCACGATTATTTCTGGTATATTTTAAATGCTTAAAGAAGGCTTTTTCCTCTTCCTCTGTCTCACAATAAGCTAATTCTTTTCTCATATCCTTTATAACTTCTTCAGTTAAACTTTTTACATGACCTATTAAATCAAACTCCCATTTCTTCCCATTGTAAAAATACCAGCCTTTGTCTACATAACTATATCGCACTATATCTTTAAATTTGTCTACAAATCTATCTGCATTTCCTGTATCATCAAAAGCATATTTTTTAACCTTATTGTCAAGGATTATAATTCCATAATCGTCTACACTACTCCCAGGAGTAAATACCTCTCTACAGTCTCTTATCGCTGTATCTAGTATATAATCTCCATAGGTCCTCTCTCCTCGTTTAGAATCCCACTTAGGTCGCATGAGTCCTGACTTTCTAAATATAGAATCCATCTTTACCTTATCTCTACCAGTCCAAAAAGCTAACATATTTGCAAAAGCTAAATCTGCTTCACTTTGACTAGGATACAAACCCTCCCAAAATCCTTGGAATAAAGTATTAAAAGCCTGTCCTTGTTTACTTTTTAAAGCTATTTCTATAATCTGTTGTTCATCTAAATCTAAAGGTTGTGGAGCAGCAACGTGTCTAGTATTGTATTGTGCAGACACTCCTATATATTTACTGTGTAGATATTTAACTGTTTCAGTACAATCTACAACCTCTGTATATTCACTAGCTATGTTCCCAGTCATAGTGAAAAATCTGCCACTTTCATAGAATTCAAAATTACCTTTTCTTCTGCCCCCTGGAGGAAGTTTACCTTTGCATATAATATGAATTCCTTTACCACTTGGACTGTATTCTGCNNTGTTTGAATCTCCATTTTTAAACTTTTCTATTTCTTCATCCATATCATCTAAATCTATCCCAAAGATGCCATTCCCTAACATAAATCCTATTCCATTGTACTTAACTGATTCTTTTACAGCTGTTTCAAAATCCGTCCATGTAGAAGGATTATTACTCATTGCATATCCACCAGTTTTTGCATTTATTGGTACTTTAGATATTTTCCCGTTCCTTTCTTCAGCTTTCCAACAAACCCATTGTTTTAATTTTTTCAGTTCTTGAGGTATATTTTCATACATATTCAAGCGTCATCACATCCTTTAAGTTTAGAGGGGAAGCTAATCCCCTCTGGCTAAAATGGTATATTGCCATCTTCTACCTCTACAAATCCTGCTGGTATATCACTTGTTTTAAATACATGATTGCAAACATCAAACCTGCTTGGTTCCCAAGACTTAACTCTTTCATAAGTTTTGCCATTATATTCTTCATGTACAACTTTCACTCTTGCAGTTCTATGGATAAAATCATTTAATAGCTCTTCTAAACTGTTATATGTTTTACCATTTTCAATTCTTAGAGCTTTAGCAATTGTGTTTAACATTCCTGGATGATACTGTCCTGTTTGTTTTGATTGCCAAATACTACCAAAGATGTATCTATTTTTATATTTTTGATCTATATCATTTCTAATCTGAAGATGTAAATTTATAAATACTGAACCATTTGGTGTAGCATCTTCAAAGGCTTTTGCAACTATAACTTCATATTCACCTTCTTCAATTAAACTCATATCCATAGCTTCATTATGATTTACTTGAAAATTAAATGTCATTTTAACATTCCTCCTTATTAATATTTAAAGACTAATTTGACTTTCAATTTATTAAATAAACCCCCTCAGCTTTCCTTGATAGTAAGCCCAACCTGGTTTATATCCCCTACTCTTTGCAAGTTGATATAATTCCTTCATGTTCTTACAATCTTCAGGCTTCTTATAATTTGTTGTAAAGCTAAAGGATCCTACCTCAACTAGTTCACTATCCACATGCTCAACTTCTTTTTCTTCTTGTCTAAATTCATAGCTACATTCTGGACAAATAGTAGTATTTCTTTTAACTGTATAAAAGCATTCTGGACATTGTTTTACTGGATTTTCTTCTAACACAGTTGTGTTAGCTTCCTTCTTAGGTTCTAAACTCCACTCTCTTTCTAGATCGGGCGTACCAAATCTTGCCACATTGCCTACATGATCAATTATGATAGCTGTCTTACCTGGTTTATATCTCATTGGTCGCATTGATTGCTGTATAAATAGGCCTAGACTTCTTGTAGGTCTTAACAATATAGCAGTAGTACAATCTGGTACATCAAAGCCTTCTGATATTAGGTCTACATTACATAGGACCATAATTTCACCTTGCCTGAAATATTCTATTGCTGCATCTCTTTCAGCTTTAGGAGTATCACCATCAATATGCTTAGCTTTGATTCCTGCTGCATTAAACTCGTTAGCCATCCTTTTAGATTGTGCAATACTGGAGCAATAACATATTGCTTGCTTACCATATGATAGTTTTTTATAGTGCTTAACTACATCTCCCCATATAGCATTACTATTGAATAGTTCATCAATGTCAGATTGAACATATTCACCACGTCTGATTTTTAATTTAGAAGTATCTACTATCTCAGGAGCATAATACTTAAATGGTGCTAGATTCCCCCATTCTATTAATTCCTTGACACTAGGCCCTTCTATTAGAATGTCATTTACATCACCTAATCCTCCACCATTAAGTCTCACTGGTGTAGCTGTGAATCCTACTAGCCTAGTTTGAGGGAAATAATTATATATTTTTCTATAACTACTGGCCAAAGAATGATGGTTTTCATCTGTGATGATTAAGTTAGGCTTTGTGGTTTTTTCTAATCGTCTTACTATCGTTTGGACCATACCTACTTCTATATAATCTAAGTCAGCTCCCCACCATTCTAGTGTGTTTAGGGTTTGCTCTTTAAGTTCTTTCCTATGGACCAAAAATAGCGTTCTATTGCCTTTCTTTGCTGCTTGCTTAGCCATTTCTGCCATGATAACAGTTTTTCCACTTCCACAAGGGGCTACTATGCAGGGACTTTTGTATCCCTGCATGTAAGCCTGCCTAGTTCTATTTAGAAGAGTCTGCTGGTACGGTCTTAGTTTTTTCGTCAATTGCATCACCTGCCAGTATCAACTCATTTTGTAGACATCCTTTCCTATCATCTAATTGATTTTTTGCAAATATACTATTGGTAGCACTCATTACAAATCCTCTTTGACCTTCTCCATTTATCATTAATCTAGCTACAACATCACATAAGCCAAGTACATTATTAAGTATTTTGCCATTAATTTGGGGATAAGTTCTATTAAACTGTTGCCCATCTGCTGTAGTATAAAGATCTGTAGTCTCCCATGCAGTCCAAATAATATTGCAATTTAGGTTTTTCATATATCTTAATGAATTAACCAATCTAAATTGCATATATTGATAATCCCCTTGCGAAGGTACTCCCTTATTTCTTCCTTTGGAACCTAAATCACTTAAAATACATCTTTCTAATTCACTTACATTATCAACTGCTATGTTGTCGTATTTCCCTTTGTAATTTTTATAAAGCTCTAAGATAAGTTGTTCCCAGAAATCCCAAGTATTGATATTGTCAACTTCAATAATATCTATATACTTGCATCCTTTTAATACTTTGCTTGTCCTATCTACATCCAGGACCAGGGTTTTACCAGGAAGATATTTCAAAGCTGTAGTTTTTCCCATGCCTGGAGCTCCATATATAAGGTAAGTGCCTTTAGAGTTTTTTAAATCTGCTGCATTGGTAATTTTAAATGTCATATTTATTCCTCCTTAAATTCCACCATTGGTGGCCTTTCAACCACTTCAACACCTTCGACAATTTCTCCATCCTCTGTAACTACTTGGTTTCCTACTACTTGGATTGTTTTCTTTAACTCTCCCCATTTTGGTGCTTCTTTCACTTCTATATATTCATTCATGTTATTTGCTTTAATCCAATCTAGCAATTTGTCATTATCCCTTCTAAATTCTGGACTAGGATATTTCTTGATGATTTCCCCGCTAGGCAATCTATATTTCTCCATAGTCTTAGTCTTTTTCTTATATTCCTCGGGTATGGTTTCAAAGTATTCTGCAAGATAAGAGTCTCTCCACTCTTTTTACTCTGTTTTCTTCTTCATGTAGTTTGTTTAATTTTTCTCTGATTTCTCCTAGCTTTTCCTCCAGTGACTCTTTAAACCTACTAATTTCAGTTAAGTCCTCATTAGCCTTTTCAATTACCCATTCAGCTTGTCTATCGTTAGTAACTTTAAATTTTTCTTGCATTAATCTTCCTCCTTTAATCCTAAATAGCACTCCATCAATTCTCTTATCCTAATTTCATTCTTTGCCAATATTTCCTCTGATTTTTTGCCTAAACTAATATTTACTCTCAATTCTGCATTTTCCTCAGATAAATATTTAATTTCTTTTTCTATTTCTGCTTTTGATTTATTTTTCAAATCTTCAAGTTGCAATGTATAATCCACTTTTAATTCCTCTCCTTTCGTGGTATACTCTACTTAGATATATTTTTTCTGAACCTATTTAGCTGGCTGGCTGGTAGGTTCTTTTTCTATCTGTACATATCTACCATCTGTAACTATAGTTGCTATGTTTCTTTTCTTATATAGATTTACTGCAGCTTCAATCGTCATAACATCTCCTATATCATGCCTTTGTTTTTGGTTTTGTGCTTGCTTCATCCTTCAACACCTCCTTGGCTTTCATGATTGCTTGATAATGTTTTAACTCGGGATAATCCCTCATAATTCTTGCTGCTTCGCTTGCTACTGCTTTAATTTGTTTTTCATTTTTCATACCTCAATCCCCCTTGACCGTAATTCATCAGTCCAAAACTGTTTCACTTCTTCTGAACAATGTTCCATCGCATCTTTCCAAGTTGGCCATCTGTCATGTTCGTTATAAAATTTATATTGATAAAACAAACTTTGTTGATTATGTGGCAATTCTGCTTCATGCTCTACTCCACATTCCGGGCAAGTACCTTCAGCTGGTGGCATTAAATCAAAACCACCTAAATTTTTACCTTTGATAATTCTCACAAAATCCCCCCCACTTTGTATCTTTCAGCTATAGCCATTCGGGTAGGTTTGTCCAAAGTTTTAAGACGTTTAATAGCTCGTTCTTGGTCTAACTCATAATCTCTTTTAGGTTTATAGAAATTACATGTTTCACAATTCTTCTTACCACCTTTAAGTAGTAGACAATGGTATCCACTATCAGCAAAACATTTTAAATTTTGTCTAACTTTTAGGTCGTATGTCACTCTCTTCACCTCCTAATTTTTTATGCATAATCCTTATGCTTCATCTTTCAACCCCACGTGCAACGATCTGTACGTTCATGTAGTAATCATATTCCTTCAAACTTTCCGCAAAATCGACTGCCTGCTCATGTGTTTCAAACTCCCTCGTTGCTGATGTAGGGAATACTGAATCCTCAATATCAAAAATCACTTCGTACACTTCTTTCCCCTCCTCTCCTCCACCGCCAATACTGCTAGTCCAACAATTGTCGCCGGAAGTACCAGCGGAAAATATTTTATTGTCTTGATTGTTGCTAGAGCCAGGATCTTTAGATTGCCCACTTTTTTACCTCCCGTCATACTTCAATGCTTCAAAGCCTATCACTTCGCCAAAACTATTGAGTTGTGGTCTACAACCTACCTTCTTCCCCTTGTAATTGATGTAGTAGCCTTTCTCGTCTTTCCTGATTACTCTTTCAATTGATTTTTGCTCCCAAGGATAGTAGACTTTTTGTTTAGTTCCTACCATTTCATCAAGCTTAATCATTTTAAATTACCTCCTTTTCTTTTATCTCCCCTACATACTCTTTAAGTAATTTTGGACTAATATGGTATGTCCATCTGCTTGACATTTTTACTGCTGTACCTATAGGTAGTCGCTCCCTCTGGAGACCAACCCTCACAAACTGCTGAGATACCCCAAGAATTTCAGCTGCTTCTTTAACACTTATATTATTTTTCATTTACACCACCTTTTTTTACACAACATATATGTTGAGTGTACTCAACTCCTAGTTAAAAAAAATAACTTTTATTTTAGTATCATCTAACTCTAACTTTTCAGTAATCGTTTGAATTTCTGACAAAGTGAAGTCGTTTATCCCATTCATTTTTCTCCAAAATGCATTCTCGCTTATTCCTAGAACTTTCGACATACTTTCATAAGTAAAGCCCTTCCTTTTCATTTCTGCCTGTAACTCTACTTTATTCACGATTCCACCCCCTTTCCCTTTGTTGAGTTTATTCAACTTACTATTATATTACTATAATTTAAAAGTAATGTCAACATATATTCAACTTTTTTCTTAAATATTGAATATTTTCATTAAATATAGTCAACAATAATGATATATTATTATTAAGGAGGCTGATAAAATGAATAAGAAAGAACAAAATAAAAAAAATTGATATTACTGCATTACAGCCTTTCTAAAATTCTAGCAAATCCATATTTTTCAAAATCCACTCTTTTCTATTTTGTTTTCCCGCTGGAATCTTCGACGACACACCAAATCCAGTAGGGATTTTGTAACTGAAACTAATAGAGTTATATTCATCTTTTTCTACTAAAAGATAATTCACACTCTGACTGCCATTTGGCAATGAATATCTTTGTAGACTTACTACTGTAGTTGGTAGTTCCAGCCACTCTTTTAGTAGCCCTATTTTTATGTCTCTATATCTCTTTAGTGAGTCCTTGTCTAACCAGTTAGAGTTTTTTTCAAATTGTATCTTATCTATTATTTGCAATTCCAAAGGAGTAAATAGATAAGATAACATGTTCCTAACTTTTCCATACTTCATATCAAGTATAGAAACTTCCCCATTTTTAAACCTGCTCCAAGCTGCTGGAGTGGATTTGAATCCACCATTCGTATAAAAGTCTTTGTCATACCCTATTCTCTTTTCAATTACCTTAAACATAATCATTTCAACTATTAACATCCTTCATCTCTCCTTTTCATTTTATTTTTTATTATGCTATTAATTCAGCTGGGATTTTTAATCCAGCTTCTTTAATTTTATTGATTATGGTTTCTTTTCTTAGTCCTACTCTTACATACTTAACTCCATTATTCTTAGCAAATTTAATCAATTCATTATATTTCCTTTTTCCTTCTTCAAATCTTTTTGCCCTTTCTATTTCTTTTTGTCTTTCTATTTCGATTTCTTCATCTGTCATTAAACAACTTTTTGGCACCCATTTATTGAATTTGCCAAAGTCACTAGCAAATTCAATAAATACTGCTTTTTCAGTTTCTTTTATTATTGTTAAATCTGACACACCAGCTGCATATCTTTCTTCTGGTGTGAAGTTTTTGTCTATAAACCATTGCTTTACTCTTAATTCAACTTTGTTTTCTTCCTCAAGTAAATAACTTATGAATAATCCTAATTGTGTGTGATAATCTATCTCTGGATATTTTTCTTTCATTTTTCTTGTAAGTTTGTGAGCTTCTCTTAAAATCTTCTTCATTCTTGTTACCCCCTTGACTTTGATTTCTTTCCTTTGATTATATTATACTATAAATATTTTTTATAGTCAAGTATATATTTAAAAATAATTAAAATATTTTTATCTCTTGTAACCATTGATATTACTACGTTTCATCGATTTATGTAAAATTAATTAAAAACTTTTTTTAAAAATTATTTCTCAAAAAATAAAAAAAAGACCAGGGGGTTAACCCTGGCCTACTTTGTCTTGTATAATATTCAATTCCTTCACTGCTGCTTCTATAAGTATATCTAATTCTTGAATAGTTATATTAATTCCTTTGCTAACTAAAAAATCTACAACATATTCTTTTTTAAGTTTTCCTTGTCCCTTTTCTTTATAAATCTGTTCTGCAGCGCCTACTGCAATTTTTACCCAAAAATAGATTTCTTCCCTTTGTTCTTTAGTAATTTTTTGCTTTAAAAAAGGAACTAGTATATAGGTTATAATAGTTCCTAAGATCGGTATTAAAACTTTTACAATTATATCAATATTCATTTATTTTCCTCCCTCTTAATTTTAGACAAGCTCCATAGTTCTACAGTAGTAAAACCAAACCAAGATACAATTAATGTAGATGGCTCACTTCCCACCTTTGTAAATACGTAAAATATCCCTGTTGTAAAAATAACATTTAGAAGAATTACTAATACTACAATAAACTTACTAAATCTACCTTTTTTCTTATTTGCCTTTTGTTTTTTTATCAATTTTTCTAGTTCTCTAGTATCTAAATTATCCAACCCTATCCACCAACCTTTTTAAAACTATAGCCATTTCTTCTCTAGTAATCGGCTCCTTAGGCCTTTCCCCATCTGCATTTACACAGGCTTTGGACTGTTATACCATCTTTGGCATAGCTGCATTAGGAAAGGGGAAATTAATCCCCTTGTAATTGGTCATATACCCTTTGTACTGCGTCGGGTATATCTTCCATATCTCCGACAAGTTCGGAACTTTCTCCTATGTTTCTGTATACGCCATTTCTGGTTACGGACCATCTGCCATTGACAGAAACCCATTCACCATCATGGATTTCTTGCATTTCGACGTCATTTTCAATGTCGATGATGTCGATGATTCGGTACATGGTTCCTTGTTCTTCCTCATCAATCCATTGTTCTATGGCTAGTTCGTCATCTGCACCAACCAAAGAGCTTGTAGATAGTTTGTCTAGCACATATTCCCTTGACTGACCTTCAAAATAATCAGCCATATTTTCGATTGTCTCTGGGAATCTCTCTGGTTGTTCGGCTAGTTTTTCGCCGATAGCGTTCAACAATTGTTCTTCTCTCAAAATCTCTAAGCACTCAACTATAATCTTTTTCATATTATTACCCTCCTCTAAATATTTTTCTAATAGCTCCTCTATAATTTCATTCACATTCCTGCCTTCCTTAATAGCTGTCATTTTTACTTTTTTTAGCAGTTCTTCGTTGATGTTTGTTGTAAATTTTACTTTCATTTCAATCCTCCTTGTTTTTATTGGGTAGATCGGTTCTACCCAGTGACTAGAATATTCCTCGTATTTTCATACTTTTGAGTGTATCTTCTCTTCTCTTTGGGTTGATTAGGAAGTGTAGAGTAATCATTCCTTGGTTGATGTCAATCCATTTGCTAGCCTCGTCTAGGTTTTCTAGTTTGATAACTATATCATTGATTTTGTCAATTTCTTCTTGGTTGTTTTCTTTCTCAAGTTTTGCTATCCATCTTTCTTGGAATCTGTATACTGCTTCCATTTGCTCTTCTCTGATTTTTTCTGCCCAAGCTATTTGCTTTGGAGTTCCTTTTAATTCTTTCACTTCCTCTTCCTCCTTTTCCTCCTTTCCTTCTTCAAAGAGGTAGCTTAAGCATAAACCAAATTGTGCTTGATAATCTACCTCTGGGTATCTTTCTTTCATTTCTCTTGTCATTTCATGAGCCTTTTTAAATAAGTTTTTCATTTTGCTACCTCCTTGTTTTTTATTTTCTTATCTTACTTATATTATAGTACGTATGCACGTATATGTCAAGTCTTTTTACAAAATATTTTAAATTATTTTTATCTCTTGTAACCATTGATATTACTACGTTTCATCGATTTATGTAAAATTAATTAAAAACTTTTTTTAAAATTATTTCTCAAAAAATAAAAAAAGACCGGGAAATTAATCCCGGTCGATTCCTTCTACAGTATTTTTTGTCCCTGAATACAGTCCTACTGCTGATAGCCCGATATACACTCCTTGAATTATCCCTGTTTTCATATCTCCAGCAGCAAACAAGGCTATTCCTATACCTATTCCCAGTATCAAAGATATTACTGGTATATGTTTTTCACTTACACCTAGTTTTTTAAAAACTTCTAATATACCTATCAATAAAGGTATTATTGCTATTCCTGCATATTCCATTACTTACCCTCCATTCTATATAACATAGTAATAACTTCCTCTCTTGTAGCCATCCCTTGAGGATTAGTTCCATCTGTTATACCATTCTTAATTCCCCACTCCCAAGCTTCTTTAGCCCAGTTCGAAGGAATATCAGTTTTTATTTCTTTCTTTTCCTCTTTCTTTTCTTTGCCTGTGAAAAATTCTAAAGGTTTAGTCCCAGTCAATCGATTCAAGTCTAAGTATCCACTATAACCATCTAGTCTCCCTTTATCGGTGTATTGGTGAATGTCGCAAGGATAACTAGGTTTACTATTTAAAGTACCGTCATTCCTGCCGTAGTGAGGTATCCATACTGCGTCTACCTCATTCATGTTAAGGTTGAATTTCTTGTATAGATGATGTCCTACGTAAATACCAACTTTTTTAGCTCCGCAGTTTTTTAATGCTCTTACATAAGCGGATACTCCTGCCCTCATGTCCTTCATACTTTCTTCTTCCACATCAAGAAACCAAAATGTCGGATTGAATTCTTTTGTACGTTGGTAAAAGTCTATAGCTTCTACTTTCATATCGTCTATAGAAACCCCTCTAACCCATGCATAACAGGCGGTGGGGATATCCCTCTTTTGAAACTCTTTATGATGGGTTTTGTAATGTCTATCTATAGTTCTTGACCCATATTGAGTACGTATGATTACTAGCTTTACTTGTTTTGCTAGTTTATCATAGTTAATCTTTGATGGATTTTGATGATGACTAATGTCTATAATCATTTCTTTTCCTCCTATTTAAACAATCCTTTTTGTACTGCATAAAAAAAGAAGCTTATAAAAGCTCCTACTAATAAACCTATAAACCACTTCATGGTTGAGTTTAGGGCTGCTAGTTGCTTTATTAAATTATCCAATCTTTCTTCTAGCCTACTATTTGTTCTTTCTATGATATCTAGTCTTTCTGAATGATTATTAATCCTTCTTTCATGTACTGCTATTTTTTCATCCAATCTTCTATGGCGTTCTTCGCAAATTTTATCTACCATCCCTTACCTCCTTGCAAAAATAGGAGGGTATAAAATACACCCTCCTAGGTGTTCAGTTTAATTCTATTTAGTTGAGCATTTTAATCCTAATCTTCATCTAGCTCTATACCCAGTATCCTTGCTACTTCCATCTTGTATAAGGAAGGTATAAAGTCAATTATGAGTCTCCCTGTCTCTACTGCTATTACATACATATTTAAAAACATTTCATTCATTTATTTCACCTCCTCTAGTAGCTGGGATACTCTGGCGTTAAGCATATCTATTTCAGCCATAAGCAGCGATATAATTAAAGCTAACATGCCAGCATCATCCTCGTTAGCTAATTTTTCTATATATTCGTTTTTATCATATTGAATTTCATTATATTCCCAACCACTAAATTCCATTTCTTCTACTCTTTTTATGTCACTTCTGATATAAACTGTATCAACATTAACTTCGATTGAAGGTACATAATCAGCTGTACTTCTCACGTTTTGAAATATTCTCACCCTTTATCACCTCTCTATAATATTGTTCACAATATGGTTCTAATGGCTTGATGTATGTCTTGTATAGATTGTAACCATTGCACCATTTTACCCAGCCTTTATAGCTATTTATGCTACAAAAATCTGAATAAGTCAGTCTGCCACCATTATTAAGCTTCTTTTTTATGTCCCTCATTTTTCTTTTTAATCTTTGGGCAGTTGATTTTCTTAGTAATGCATAGTCGCCAAAATGCCTATAGCCAACAAAATCAATCCCCCTCACCCTGCTAGGAAACACTTGCCAGTTATCTTTTATCCTTAAATCTAGATTAATGCTTAAATAATCCTCAATGCTTTCTCTTAATTCATGCAAATATCTTTTGTCTTTGTGCAAAATCACTATATCGTCCATGTATCTGATGTAATATTCTAGCCTCACATCCTCTTTTAACCATCTATCAAACCTTGCTAGAAATAAATTTCCGCTATACTGGGACAGATAGTTGCCTATTGGAATGCCTCTGCCACCTTCTACACTGTCTATGATTTCATCTATTAACCATAGTAAGTCTTTATCTTTGAATATTGCCCTATATGTTTGTTTTAGCAAATCATGCCTTATAGAGGGATAGAACTTTTCTATATCTAATTTTAAACAGTACTTAGTACCTTCTCTGTCTGTTTTCATGTACTTGTCTAGTTGCTTAAAGGCTGAATGTATGCCTCTGTTGGGTATTGCTGAATGTGTGCAACCATTTAATTTTCTTAGAAATATAGGCTCTACTTGCTGCACTATTGCCCAATGACAAATCCTGTCCGGGAAATATGGTAGCTTATATATTTCTCTTTCTTTTCTACCATCTTTTTTAATAAACACCTCATATTCTGATGTCTTGTAAGTCTTCCAAATTAACATGTTTTGAAGTTGTATTAAATAATAATCTAGATTAGAGTCTACCATCTTTACTTCCTTATACCATGTCTTACCTTTTCTTGCGTTTTTATGTGCTAATACTAAATTGTTGTAATCATATATTTTCTCGTAAATATGCCCATACCTTTTGATGCTATCATCTCCTAAGTTTTACTCTAAAAGTGGGCTTTCGAGCAATTGCCTACTAACTCACTTTATTGATGTTGTTTTGTGTTTTGCCAAGAGGCAGGGCGAATAACTGGTTTGTTTTTTATTTATAAGTAAAATTTAGCTGACCGCTGATATTAGCATTAGAATTAGTAGCTGTATTCGAATTCAGATAGAAGGTGCTGGCATTATCACTATTAGACTGATTACCACTGAAATTAGGAAGCTGACTGGTATAAACATTACTGTATATATGAGTTATTCGCCCATATATTTAATTGTTAGCTCTTGCTAATGTTCTAAACTCGCCAATGGTTGCATTATTATGACTTTCATATCCTGATATACTTCTCAATTTTCCTCCTTGATTTACTCCAAGATATACACCGATATAAATCTTACCATCTTTAGAGTAAAACAGCCGACCGCCGAAATAAGCAATAGAACCAGCAGCCGCATTCGAATTCAGAAAGAAGGCGCCGGCATTATCACCATTAGACCGAATACCACCGAAATTAGGAAGCCGACCGGCACAAACATTACCGTAATCACAATAGAAGGTAGTCGTGCTTCCGCTTATAGATGCGGGTATAA
>MTKW01024047.1_pt1 | contig 17063 bp, 16 predicted proteins | sample 1042761 | NCBI WGS metagenome assembly MTKW01 (sample SAMN06205366, study PRJNA360243) | anaerobic digester metagenome | biome: Wastewater treatment plant; feature: Anaerobic digester sludge; material: sludge; isolation source: anaerobic digester fed with sludge from wastewater treatment plant ... | reverse complement strand
ATATCTGCTTCTCCAATGCTTCGGCACAGAGGTCTATGGCCTCTTCAAACGTGTCGGCGACTTTGCTGGCAAAGGCCTCGCCGTTTCTCAAATTCATCTTTACGGACGCCTCTTTGTTTTTTGCGGTTTCGGGCTTGATAACCTTCAGGAGCACTTCAGTTTGAATAATACTGTCATTGAATCTTTCGAGCTTTTTGATCTTTTTTTCAGTAAATGCCTTTAACTGTTCCGTAGCATCGAAATTGACCGACTGAATACGTAATTCCATAATCTTTCCTCCTTTAGTTTTTTGCTCTCGGATGAGCGTTATGATACACTTTTTTTAATTCTTCGAAGGTTACATGTGTGTAAACCTCTGTTGATGCCAGACTTGAATGCCCCAGCAGCTCCTTGACGGCATTTATCTCTGCACCGTTGTTGAGCATTTCGGTGGCGAAAGAGTGCCGCAAAACGTGTGGACTCCTTTTCGGTAGGGTGGAGATCGAGTCGAGATGTTTCCTGACGATGTTATAGATCATTTTCGGATACATTTGTTCTCCATTTTTTCTAACAAACAGGAAGGCCGTTTTGTTTGGAACTTCCCGGTCTCTCACGTTTATATAGTTTTTCATTTTTTCTACAGTGGCGTCGGATAGGGGAATGATGCGCTGTTTGTTTCTTTTTCCGGTGACCCGTACTGTCTTGGAGTAGCCGTCGATGTCGGCATCTTTTAACCCGATGAGTTCCGATTTCCGCATGCCTGTCACATAAAAGAGCTCTATGATAAAGCGGTCTCTCACCCCTTCAAAAGATTCGGGATAGGCAAGTTCGTCATCGATGATCCGTGTCATCTCTTCGTGATGGACAAATGCCGGAAGTTTTCTGGATGTTTTGGGCCCTCTGATCTTTTCGGCGGGGTTGCTGTTGATCTTGCCGATTTTCTTAAGGTATTTGAAAAAGGATTTTACCGCGCTCAATTTCCGGTTTACCGATCGGGGGGTGATGCCGGTCTCGATCAGGTGCGCAATCCAGTGCCGGATAAGGTCGCTGTCTACCTGTTCCGGGGAGAAAACTCCACACTCCTCTACAATGAATTGCTGAAATTGTGTCAGGTCGGTAAAATAAGAAATCTCCGTATGAGAGGAGTAATTTTTCTCATTACGGAGATTCTGTATCCATTTTTCCTTCCACATATCGAACCTGGTTGATATGCGAAGTTAGGAAAAATAATTTTAACTATGCAAATTAATCTTCGTTTTCTTGCATTTTCTGTACGTAAATAGCGTGTTGTTTCTTTTTGCGCTTTACGACCGAAGGTTTGGCGTAAGCCTGGCGGCTGCGAAGCTCCTTTACAACACCGGTTCTTTCATATTTACGTTTGAATTTCTTTAAGGCCCTTTCGATGTTTTCGCCCTCTTTTAATTGTACGATGATCATATTTTTATTTTTTGAGATTATTGTTTCTACAAGATTTATAGTGCACATGATGTTTCATGTGCTTGTGGCATCCGCCTTAGTCGGCGGAATGAACGATAGATATGTTGTACTATACTGGTGTCTCTTTGAGTGTTACAATAACCTCCCTTCTATTTGCGGGTGCAAAGATATGAAATAAAAAATTATCTGTCAACATCGTGGCCATCAATTTCTAAAAAAAATTACCAGTTGTCGGTCCTGAACGAAGAGACGGGGAGGTTCCCTTCTACCGTAAAGATCTCCGCTGCTGCGGTGTCGTTGAAACAGTAGCGGACAGCTGCCGGTTTTTTTACATTTGGCGAGAAGACAAAGATCTGATTGCCGGATACCGCCGCTTTTGCCGGGAAAAAGCGTTTGTCTTCACCTGCAATCTGGAATTGCTGCACCTCTTTGCCGTTTGTGGTGAGACCCGGACCGGTAACATCCATCGTGATGATGGCCACACGTCCTTCAACGGTGAGGGACTTCACTTCAGGACTGCGATAATGCATTCTCTCCATGCCGTATGTCTTTGCCAGTGCCCAGAATGCAAGACGCTCCCCGGCAAGTTTCTTCTTGGGAGGATGGATGCAAAGCGGACTGTCTGAATCCATCAGGACTGCCATCCCAGTGTTGGGGGTAGTCTTCATCCCTTTGGCCTGTGCTTCGCGGATATATGCGGAGTTGAGTCCACCTCCGTAGTTGAAGGGGGCAATCTGGCAGTAATAGAACGGGAATTCTCCTGCTTCCCATATGTTACGCCATTCACGTACCATCTTGTCGAACAGTTCCACATATCTCTCCGGTTCGTCGCGGTTGGACTCGCCCTGGTACCAGATAGCACCGCGAATACCATATCCTGCGATGGGGTGTATCATGCCGTTGTACAACACGGTGGGGGAGCCGTTCTGGGATTTGATATCCTTGTCGGTTGCGGGAATCTCCACATCAGGAATGACGCTCTTGATGGAGGAGGGGGTCATCCATGCCTCGATGCGCGACCCGCCCCAGCTGGTGTGGATCAGGCCGATGGGAATGTCCAGTGTCTGGTTCAACATCCGGGCAAAGAAATAGCCAGTTGCGGTGAAGTTCGGAGTTGTTTCAGGCCCTGCAATCTCCCAGGTTCCAGAACAGTCCTCCTGAGGAGCAGACTTGGAGGCTTTTTTCACGGTGAAGCAACGGATGCCCGGATTGCGGGAAGCGGCAATTGCTTCAGGTCCACCTTCAATAGGTTGATCCATAAATCCTTTCATCGGCATCTCCATGTTGGATTGACCCGAGCAAACCCAAACCTCGCCGATCAGGATGTTGGACAAGGTGACCGGTTTACCGTCGCTGATGGTAACGGTGTACGGGGTATAACTGGCAGCAGGCGTTTTTACCTTAAGTCTCCAATAACCTTGACCGTCACTTTTTGCCGAATAGCTTTTCTTGTCCCACGAGGTGGTGACACGTACGGAGCCGTTTGGTTTTGCCCAACCCCAGAGTGCCACTTCCGATTGTTGCTGCAATACCATGTTGTCGCCAAAGATCGAAGGCATCTTGATATCTGCATGGAGTGGCAACATGGAGGCAGTGAGGAATAGAAGAAGTAGAAGAGAGAATTGTTTTGTGAAGATTTTCATCTGTCGTTGATTTAGATTTTGTATTAAATGATTAAACTCCGGTTAGATTTATTTTTTTGTTGTTTGATTCATGAGATGCATCGGTCGGCAAAAATAGTCATTTTTTTAATATCTTTGGGCCCTATGACAACATTTGCAGAGAAAGTAATTGCATTCAACCGCCGGTTGAGATACACCGGTGAACTGCCGGATGGGTTTCAGGTAATCAATCCGTTTTTAGATAATCCGGAAACGTTGACGGTAATGGCCACCTTCTACCGAAAGTATTACAACGATGACGGTAAAAGGAGATTTCTGGCAGGAATAAATCCGGGCAGACTCGGTGCAGGGGTAACGGGTATCCCGTTTACCGATACTAAGCGGCTGGAGAGTGCCTGTGGTATCGTCATGCAATCTGCCCATACTCACGAGATCTCCTCGCTCTTTGTCTATGATATGATCGAAGCCTATGGCGGACCTGCCCGCTTCTATTCCGATTTTTATATCAACTCTCCGTTTCCTCTGGCAATCATTCGGAAGACTCCAGCTGGTGGCTGGCTCAATGCGAACTATTACGATGATCCGGCGCTCTTTGAGGCGGTGAAGGGTTTTATGGTCCAGTCGCTGAAACAACACATCGAGTTGGGATTAGATACTTCGGAGGTGTTTGTGCTGGGTAAGAAAAATGCCGAGTATATTGGCAGACTAAACGCAGAAGAGAGGCTGTTCGGCAAGCTGACGGTCCTGGAGCATCCCCGTTACATTCAGCAGTACAGGTCGAGAGAGAGGAAGGCTTATATCGACAAGTACCTGCGGGCATTTCATGGAGAGTGACCGGCTAGCCGCTCTCCTGCAACAAAAAAACCGCAGTAAATTGAATGTTTACCGCGGTTTTGAACCTATTTAATAGCTATTTTATGGCTTACTTCACCTCTTCGAAGTCGACGTCGGTGACGTCGCCCTGCTGGTTTCCGCTTTGGTTTCCTCCTGGCTGCTGGCCACCGAAATCCTGCGGACCGGCCTGTTGACCACCCGCCTGGGCGTTGGCTGCATTGTACATCTCCTGTGAGGCAGCCTGGAACGCCGTATTCAGTTCAGCCATACATGCGTCGATATCGGCAATATTCTGAGCTTTGTGAGCCTCTTTCAGTTTGTTCAATGCATTTTCGATAGGTGCTTTTTTGTCGGCCGGAATCTTGTCGCCGAACTCTTTCAGCTGTTTTTCGGTCTGGAAAATGGTTGAATCGGCCTGGTTCAATTTGTCGATACGCTCTTTTTCCTTCCGGTCGGCTTCAGCATTGAGGGCTGCTTCCTCTTTCATGCGCTTGATCTCCTCTTCGCTCAATCCTGACGAAGCTTCAATGCGGATTTTCTGCTCTTTACCCGTAGCCTTGTCCTTTGCTGAAACATTCAGAATGCCGTTGGCGTCAATATCGAACGTCACCTCAATCTGTGGAACACCGCGAGGTGCTGGTGGAATCCCGTCGAGGTTAAATACCCCGATCTGCTTGTTGTCTCGGGCCATTGGACGTTCTCCCTGCAGTACGTTAATCTGTACCGAAGGTTGATTGTCGGCAGCTGTAGAGAATATTTCAGATTTTTTGGTCGGAATGGTGGTGTTGGCTTCGATAAGTTTCGTCATTACGCCACCCAAGGTTTCAATACCCAGTGACAACGGAGTGACATCCAGCAGCAATACATCTTTCACCTCTCCGGTAAGAACGGCACCCTGTATGGCTGCACCAATGGCTACCACCTCGTCGGGATTGACCCCCTTGTGGGGTGTCTTTCCAAAGAGTCTTTCAACCAAGGCCTGAACAGCCGGAATACGGGTCGATCCTCCCACAAGTATCACCTCGTCGATATCTGAATTTGTCAATCCTGCATCTCTCATTGCCGTCTGGCAAGGAGTCACGCACTTCTGCAACAGGTCGTCGATCAGTTGCTCGAACTTGGCGCGGGTAAGGGTTTTCACCAAGTGTTTGGGAATTCCGTTTACCGGCATGATGTAGGGCAGGTTGATCTCGGTGCTGGTGGTGCTGGAGAGTTCGATCTTGGCCTTCTCTGCAGCCTCTTTCAGCCGCTGCAGTGCCATCGGATCCTTGCGCAGGTCTACGCCTTCCTCGTTCTGGAACTCATCGGCAAGCCAATTGATGATCCGGTGGTCGAAATCATCACCTCCCAAGTGGGTATCTCCGTTGGTCGATTTCACCTCAAAGACGCCATCTCCCAACTCCAGTATCGAAATATCAAAAGTACCGCCACCCAGGTCGAACACGGCAATCTTGGAATCCTTGTGCTGTTTGTCCAGACCATATGCCAAGGCGGCTGCCGTCGGTTCATTGACAATGCGGCGTACCGTCAATCCGGCAATCTCTCCTGCCTCTTTGGTAGCCTGCCGCTGAGCATCGCTAAAATAGGCTGGTACAGTGATGACAGCCTCCGAGACGGTTTGACCGAGATAATCCTCGGCGGTCTGTTTCATCTTCTGAAGCACGATTGCTGAAATCTCCTGTGGAGAATAGAGATGCCCGTTGATGTCTACACGCGGGGTATTGTTGTCGCCCCTAACCACTTTGTAAGGGATCCGTCCAATCTCTTTCTGCACCTGATCGAACGTTTCACCCATAAATGTTTTTATGGAGTATACGGTGTGTTTGGGGTTGGTTATTGCCTGACGCTTTGCCGGGTCACCCACTTTTCGCTCTCCGTTTTCGACAAAAGCCACAACTGACGGTGTGGTACGTTTCCCTTCGTTATTAGGGATTACAACAGGCTCGTTACCTTCCATAACCGAAACGCAAGAGTTTGTGGTCCCTAAGTCTATTCCTATTATTTTTCCCATAATTTTATATGTATGTATTTAATTGATTAATTCTGATCTATAGCTTCTTTTTATCCATTTTCAAATCTTATGCCAAAAAATGATATTTGAAAACAAACTGACAGATTGTCGGTAATATTTTAGCACTCTGCCGGGACTCTTTTTAAAGTTTTTCGTTATCTTTGAGGTGTTTCCGCATGGGAACCGGAGTTGATTTTCTTATAAAAAAATTGAACGATATGTTTACAAAAGAGGATTTAGCGTTGTTGCGGAAGAAGAATATTTCACAACAGCAGATTGAGGAGCAGTTGAATTTTTTCAGAAATGGCTTCCCCTTTCTGAAAATTGTAGCGCCAGCATCGGTTGAGAAGGGGATTCTTCGCATAACGGAATCCGAGATGGAAGAATACCGGAGGGCATGGCAGGGTGCACTGGAGGCAGGAAAGAGCGTGACCAAGTTTGTGCCTGCATCGGGTGCGGCAAGTCGGATGTTCAAGGAGTTGTACACGTTTCTGAATTCAAGCAGCGATAGGCCGGAGACTCATTTCGTAACAACCTTCTTTGATAATATAGGCCGGTTTGCATTTTACGATGCGCTTAACGAGGCCTGCAGGAAAAAAACCGGAAAGAGTGTGCCGGAGCTTCTCGGTTCCGGCAACTATAAGCAGGTGGTGAAGATACTGCTCTTGCCGGAGGGTTTGAATTATGGCAACCTGCCAAAGGGGCTGTTGCTGTTCCATAGCTACAAGGAGGGAAACAGGACACCGGTGGGTGAACAGCTGACCGAGGGTACATACTATGCAAAAGAGAGGAGTGGAGTGGTGAATGTTCACTTTACAGTTTCGGAAGAACACCGGGAGCTGTTTGAATTGCTTGTTGCTGCGCGGCGATTGGGTTATGAACTGAAGTTGGGGGCAAAATTCAAGGTCTCATACAGCGTACAGAAGTCGAGTACCGATACCCTGGCCGTGGATCTGGAAAATAATCCCTTCCGTAATGAAGATGGATCGTTGCTTTTCCGTCCCGGCGGTCACGGTGCATTGATCGAGAACCTGAATGAGATCGATTCCGATTTCATTTTCATCAAGAATATAGATAACGTTGTTCCAGATCGCTTAAAGGAGAACGAAGCCTTTTACAAGCAGCTTTTGGGAGGCGTACTGGTGAAAATTCAGCAACGGGCATTTGGCTATCTCGATGAGCTGACGTCGGGAGCATGCAGCGGCGACAGGTTACAGGAGATATTGACCTTTACCGAGAATGAGCTTTGTATTGCCCCCAACAGGTCGTTTGCCGACGAGGGGCAGCTCAGGGAGTATCTGATAGCCAAACTCGACCGGCCGTTCCGCGTCTGCGGAATGGTCAAGAACGTGGGGGAACCGGGTGGCGGACCATTTATTGTCGAGAATCCCGACGGAACGGCATCGTTGCAGATACTGGAGAGTTCCCAGATCGATGAAAATGATGAGAAGGCGGTGGCAGCATTCCGGAACGGATCGCATTTCAATCCGGTGGATCTGGTCTGCGGCGTGAGATGTTACAAGAACAATAAATTTGATCTAACCCGATTTGTAGACAAGAATACCGGTTTTATCTCGCAAAAGTCCAAAAACGGAAAAGAGTTGAAAGCTCTGGAACTGCCCGGTTTATGGAATGGTGCCATGAGCGACTGGAATACCGTTTTTGTGGAGGTGCCCCTGACCACGTTCAATCCGGTAAAGACGGTGAATGATCTGCTGCGTCCGGAACATCAGTGAGCCATCTTCGATCCCTTGCCGCTTTCTACTCGTTTTAGACAATATTTGAGCAGAAAGCAAGTTAATCATTTAAGTTTTAGCAAGCATTTAAATTTGGCACTAATCCTCTATTCTCATCCCCTTTGCAACTTGAATAAGGATGCAATTGTGCATGGGATCTCTTCTTGAACAACAGAAGATGCGGCCGTTAGTGCACAAGGCTGACAAATGACCCGGAGAGCATACTTTTTACCGATAGTGGCAGTGGTGTTGCTGGCTTCCTGCCGGCAGGCGCGACTTGGCGATGCCCGTTCGCAATACCTCAGGGGTGAGTATTTCGCTGCCTCCGAAACCTATAGGAGAGTATACAGGGATATTAGGCCCGACCAGCGTGCGATGCGGGGAGTGGTTGCCTATGAGATGGCCGAAGCCTGTCGCCGGCTGAATCTGGTCAGTCGGGCAGCAAACGCATATGCCAATGCCATCCGGTACAACTATCCCGATACGGTGCTCTATTTGCGGTATGCGCAGACATTGCACAAACTGGGAAAATATCGGCAAGCGCAGCAGGCATATGAAAATTTTCTGAAGCTGGATTCTGGAAATATATTGGGAGTAAACGGTTTGCTGGGGGTGCAGCAGGCGATGGAACGGAAGCACTCCACCTCGAGGTATGTGGTGAAACGGATGGAGATCTTCAACTCTAACCGCGGGGAGTTCAGCCCTGCATTTGCGAAGCGCGATGCGGTGCTCTATATCACCTCGTCGCGCAATGAAGCCCGGGGTGACTCGCTCAGCAACATTACGGGAATGAAATACAACGATATCTTTATTGCTGCCAGAAATGACAAGGGTGAATGGCAAAGGCCGGCAATCATGGACTCTGAGATCAATACCCCGTTTGATGAAGGTACTCCGTCGGTGTCGGCAGACGACAACTACCTCTTTTATACCTATTCACCCGTAGATTATCAGGTGGCATCACTTCCCAGAATCTATTATGCCCAACGTAAAGGCGGTAGTTGGAGCGCCGGAAAAGAATTGAAAATGAGCGAAGGCGATACGCTCTCGCTCTTTGCACATCCGTCGGTTTCCCCGTCGGGCAGTTACCTCTATTTTGTCTCCGACATGCCGGGGGGGTATGGAGGCAAAGATATCTGGCGTGCCCGGCTTGAGGGGACCAAAGTCCTTTCTACCGAAAATCTGGGACCGGAGATAAATACACCGGGTGATGAGATGTTCCCCTACATCAGGGATGACTCCACACTCTACTTCTCTTCCGACGGACATCCGGGGCTGGGTGGTCTGGACTTGTACGAGGCCAGGTTGGTGTCTGCCCGCAAACGATGGGTGGTCAGGCATATGGATTCACCAATCAATTCATCCATGGACGATTTCGGTATTGCCTTCGAGAAGGGGAGAGAGCGCGGATTCTTCAGCTCCAACCGTGACGATGCAAGGGGACGCGACCATATCTTTTCGTTCGAGTACAGGGAGCCGGAAGTCTTTGTGGAGGGATCGGTCATGGACCAGGAGAGAAGGGGGATCCGCAAAGTGATGGTGTCGGTTGTTGGCGATAACGGTTTTCGGCATGAATATACCACCGGGGAAGAGGGCACTTTTAGGTTCCGGGCGGAGAGAGGGGTGAACTATCTTCTCCTGGCCAGCAATGAGGGGTTTCTCAACGGTAAGAAAAGGTTGAAGACCTCTGCAGAAGAGAGAGATACGGTTTATTTTGTTAATTTTGAGATGATCCCGTACAATATACCGGTAATTCTCGAAAATATCTTTTTTGATTTTGACAAGGCTGAGTTGCGGCCGGAGTCGAGGGAGGAACTCGACAGGCTTGTGGAGATATTGAATGACAATCCGGCAGTGACCATCGAACTTTCGGCACATACCGACAGGAAGGGTGATGAAACGTACAACGAGAACCTGTCGCTCCGTCGTGCCAGTTCAGTGATGCGCTACCTTATCGACAACGGAGTGGATCCGCTACGATTATCGGCTGCAGGTTACGGAAAAAAAGTACCCCAGACGGTTACGGCAGCCATTGCGGATAAATATGGCTTTCTGAAGGAGGGAGACCGGCTGGATGAAACCTTTATCGAGAGGTTGACACCTGAGCAGCAGGAGATAGCAGACCAGCTCAACCGGCGGACGGAATTTCGCGTAACCGGCTCATCTTTAGGGATTTTCTGATTTACTCGATTTCGTCAGGAGGCTGCTGCAAAAACGGCTCATTTTTTGCTATATTTGTGTTTCAATTGTTTGAAAAAATGGCCTATATCGATTACTATAGTATTTTGGGCGTGGGAAAAGAGGCGTCGGCCGAGGAGATCAAGAGGGCATACCGGCAAAAGGCGCGTAAGCTGCATCCTGATCTGAATCCGGACGATAAGGAGGCTCACCGGAAATTTCAGTTGCTGAATGAAGCCAACGAGGTGTTGAGCGACCCGGAAAAACGGGCCAAATACGACAAGTATGGTGAAAACTGGAAGCACGGTGAAGAGTATGAGAAAGCGCAGCAGCAAACAGGATACACTTTTTACACCGGGGATGATTTCTCCGATAGCGATTTTTCCGATTTCTTCCGTTCGATGTTCGGGGGTGGGTTCACGCAGCGGGAGACCAGACACTCCGGTCGCAGGTACAGGGGCGGGGATTACCGGGCCGAATTGAGGTTGTCGCTCCGTCAGGCAATGCAGACACATCAGCAAACTTTGAACATTAACGGAAAGAATATCCGTATTACCATTCCTGCAGGGGTGTCGGACGGCCAGAAAATAAAACTGGCCGGGTATGGTCAGCCGGGAATTAACGGAGGGCCGGCCGGAGACCTCTACATTACGTTTGTCATTGAAGAGGATCCCCATTTCAAGCGGCTCGGAAATGATCTCTACACGACGGTCAATATAGGGTTGTACACTGCCGTCCTGGGTGGTGACGCAACGGTAGATACGCTCGATGGTCAGGTGAAGATAAAAGTAAAGCCCGGAACGCAGCCAGAAACGAAAGTTCGACTGAAAGGGAAAGGGTTTCCGGTATACAAGATGGAGAATACGTTTGGCGACCTTATCGTGACAATAAAGGTAGAGATACCTCAATATTTGTCGCCAAGGGAGCGGGAGTTGTTTGTCGAACTGTCTAAACTGAACCGATCATGAACGAAAAGAGAATGTTGTACAGCGACTGTATCCGTATCTATGAAGTGGAGGAGACATTTATCGACTCGCTTGGGGAGCTTGGGCTGGTTCGCCTGTCGGGGGATGGCGACGACCGGTTCGTGGAATATGACGAGCTGGAACTGCTGGAACAGTTTATCCGTTGGCATAACGATATGGATATTAATGTGGAAGGAATCGAGGCGTTGCATCATATGCTGATGCGGGTAAAACTGTTGCAGGCAGAGATCGATTCCCTGAAAAATGAGTTGCAGTTTTACCGTTCATTGATATAGAGATCTCTTTTAATTATAGAATGTTGAATATGAGACAGATCCTTCCACTACTCATTTTCTGTTGCTGCAATATCGGTTGCCCGGTCGCACAGGAACTCAATGCCGCTGTTACCGTCAACAGCTCCCGGATAGGGGGAGACCGTCAACTGTTCGATAGGCTCGAGCAGCAGCTGGGAAGCTTCATCAATGAACGGAAATGGATGGAGGAGCAGGGTGCTGCGGATGAGAAGATCGACTGCTCCTTTACCCTGCTCATTCACGAGATGCCATCTCCCTCGTCATTCAAGTGCGAGCTGCTGGTCCAGGCCAGACGGCCTGTTGCCGGAACAACCCGTAAAACAACACTGCTGAATTATCGCGAATCCTCTTTGCTGTTCGATTATACCGATTTCCAGCCGCTGGAGTTCAATCCCGACCATATCACCAGCAACCTGGTTGCGACCATCGCCTTTTATGCCAACCTGATTATTGGACTTCATTCCGACTCGATGACCCCATTGGGAGGATCCGCATCTTTCCGACAGATGATGGCTATTGCCAATAATGTTCAGTTCAACCACTGGAGCGGATGGGATATGGATGATCGGGGACGGAACAGGTATGCCATTGCTGCTCTCTTTAATGATCCCGCATTTGAGGATTACCGCACGATGTGGTATGGTTATCACCGTGAAGGTTTGGATGAAATAGCGATAAATAGTGAAAAAGGTCGTCAAAAAGTTGTAACTTCGCTGTCTGTAATCGCCTCGCTCCATAAACGCCGTTCAGGCATACTTCCGGTTTCGCTTTTCGGTACCGCCAAGTTGGATGAACTGGTGGATGTGCTTGCCGGAATGCCACAACAGGAAAAGCTGGCGGCATGCGACATGCTGCAGGAGACTTATCCGGCGCAACGTCCTGTCTGGGAAAGATTACTACGAACAAACCGTTAGGAAGAATATGCTGAAATCGCTAGCAATAGAGAATTACGCGTTGATAGATTCGCTCCAGATCGATTTTGACAAAGGCTTCTCGGTAATTACCGGTGAAACCGGGGCCGGAAAATCGATTATCCTGGGTGCCCTGTCGCTGATTTTGGGACAACGTGCAGATAGTCGGTTTATCAAGCAAAATGAGCAAAAATGCACCATCGAGGGTATTTTCGATCTTTCCAGGTACGATCTGCAACAGTTTTTTGATGAACGGGAGTGGGAGTATGATCCCGATGAATGTATCTTGCGACGCGAGATCTGGACAAACGGCAAATCGCGGGCATTCGTAAACGATTCGCCCGTCTATTTGAATGATTTGAAAGAGTTGGGCGACAGGTTGATAGATGTTCATTCGCAACACCAGAACCTGTCGTTGAACGACAACCTCTATCAATTGAACGCATTGGATATCCTTGCAGACTCAAAAGAGGAGAGAGAGCTGTTCCGGAGAGCCTTCCAGGAGTATGAAGCCTGCCGGAAAGAGTTGATCGATCTGCAGGAACAATCGAGGAAAAACAGGGAGGAGGCCGATTATCTCCAGTTCCAGTTCGACAATTTGGCCGGCGCAAAACTGCAAGCCGGGGAGCAGGAGAGGTTGGAGGCAGAACTGGAAACCATTACTCATGCCGAAGAGATCAAATCGTCACTTTTTGCCGTTACAGACTCACTCTCGGGCGAAGGTGATTCCGTTGAACAGAGACTGAAAACGATCGCCGATAGATTGAAGGGAATACAGCGCGTTTTCCCGGTTGCTTCCGAGTTGGGGCAACGGGTGGAGTCGGCATATATCGAACTGAAAGAGGTTCGGATCGAGGCAGAGAGATACTTTGACGGGATTGAGTACAATGCCGGGAGACAACAGTTGGTGGAGGAGCGGTTGAGTCTGATTTACGATTTGCAGAAAAGACATTCGGCAAGCTCGGTTGAGAAGTTGCTGGAGATTCAGGAGCAGTTGGAGAACAGGCTGAAGGGAATCCAATCGTTGGACGAACATCTGGACCTGCTGGAAAAAGAGATGTCTGAAAAGCAGCAAGCGATGCTGCAGAGAGCGGAGATCCTGAGTAAAAAAAGAGGATCGGCTCTCCAGCCGGTTGAGAAGCTGCTGACAGAAAAACTGATCTATCTGGGAATGCCCAATGCAAGATTCAGGATCGAGGTAACCTCAAAGAGCAATCCCGACATGACTGGAAAAGATTCTGTCAACTTTCTCTTTTCGGCCAATAAAAACAGTCCGTTGATGCCTGTTGCCCAGGTTGCATCAGGTGGAGAAATCTCCCGTTTGATGCTTTGCCTGAAGTCGATGATAGCAGGCGCAACTGCCCTCCCGACGGTTATTTTCGATGAGATTGATACCGGAACTTCGGGAGAGATTGCCGACAAGATGGGGTCGATCATGCAGGATATGGCACACGACATGCAAGTTATTGCCATTACCCATCTGCCACAGATTGCAGCAAAGGGAACGAAGCATTACACTGTCTACAAGGAGGATCGCGACGAAACAACGCTCACCCGGATGAGCCTGTTGACCCCTGACGAAAGGGTGATGGAGATTGCCAGGATGCTGAGTGGGGCCGAGGTTACGGATCAGGCGGTTGAAAATGCCCGGGTGATGTTGGGAAGCCAGTAGATAAATAAAAAGCTTACGCTGATACTTATAAAAGAATGAAAGAAAAGGAGATGATTTTTGGCATCCGTGCCGTGATAGAAGCGGCAGAAGCCGGGAAAGATATCGATAAGGTGCTGGTAAAGCGCGAACTGTCGGGCGAACTTTTTAAGGAACTGCAGGAAGTGTTGCGCCGTTACGAGATCCCGATGCAGAAGGTGCCGCTTGAAAGAATTGACAGGATCACCCGCAAAAACCATCAGGGGGTTGTGGCCTTTACCTCGGCGGTTACCTATCAGAAGCTGGATCAGATCGTGCCGTTTTTGTATGAGCAAGGGAAAACCCCGCTTATAATAGTGCTCGACGGCATTACCGATGTGAGAAACTTCGGTGCCATTGCCCGTACATGCGAGGTGGCGGGGGTGGATGCCATAGTGATCCCGGCACGGGGGAGCGTATCGGTAAACGGTGACGCCATAAAGACGTCAGCCGGAGCATTGCACTCTATTCCGGTATGCAGGGAAAACAACCTGAAGGAGGCTGTCGTTTTTTTGAGAAACAGCGGAATAAAGGTGGTGGCTGCATCGGAAAAAGCGGCAAGGAACTATACCGGAACCGATATGTCGGTACCTGTAGCCATCTTGATGGGTTCGGAGGATGAGGGCGTTTCACCCGAAATCCTGCGCGTGTGCGATGAACTGGTAAAGATTCCCCAGTTTGGAACCATCCAGTCGCTCAATGTTTCGGTGGCGGCCGGCGTGATGATTTACGAAGCAGTACGACAACGGAATTAATTAAACTCAAACCATATGAAGATAGTGATTTCAACCCAGAATGCTCCTGCGGCTATCGGCCCCTATAGCCAGGCGATTGAGGCTAATGGAATGGTGTTCATCTCCGGTCAGCTCCCCATTGACCCACTGACAGGAGAGCTGGTTACGGGGGGAGTGAAGGAGCAGGCGACACAATGTTTCAGAAACATCCGGGCAATCCTGGAAGAGGCGGGACTTACAACGGCAAACATTGTAAAAACGACCGTGTTTTTGGGTGACATGTCGCTCTTTTCCGAAATGAACGAGGTATATGCTCAACAGTTCGACGGGGCGTTTCCTGCCCGATCTGCCATTGCGGCCAAAGGGCTCCCCAGAAATTGCATGGTGGAAATTGAAGCGATTGCCGTAAGATGAGAACGCTGGGGAATGTGATCTGGATAATATTCGGTGGCATATTTATTGCCATCGAATATGTTGTTGCCAGTATTGGTCTGATGATTACGATAATCGGTATTCCCTTCGGTCTGCAATCGTTGAAATTGGCGGAGATGGCGCTCCTGCCGTTCAATAAGAGAGCGGTGCAAAGTGATGCCGCTTCGGGATGCCTCTCGCTGATCATGAATATCATCTGGTTTTTTATCGGTGGTCTCCCCATAGTGCTTACACATCTGTTATTTGGGGTACTCTTCTATGTCACCATCATTGGCATTCCTTTCGGAAACCAGCATTTCAAGTTGATGAGACTGGCATTCTCACCGTTCGGGAAGGTGGTCATCAACCGCGGTAGCAACTAGTCGGCCACGGCAGGCAGATTTGTCTCTTCCTCCTCTTCAGGAGGATCTTTCTTGACCACGAAAGCGCTGATTTCCCATAACATGTAGAGGGGAATGGTAACCACGATAAGCGAGAAAGGATCGCCAGAGGGAGTGATAATGGCTGCCAGGACCATTGACCCTACAACCGCATGTCTGCGGTAGGACTTGAAAAATGAGCGGTAGATCAGTCCCAGGTTCGATAATAGCCAGAAGACCAGCGGCAGTTCAAAGACTACTCCCATAATGAGGATAAGGGTGTAGAAATTATTCATGTAGGAGTCGAGCGAGATGGTATTCTTGATGGTCTCACTCAGCTCAAAGGTGATCAGAAACCTGAAGATCAGCGGAAATACCATGAAATAACCTACCAGGCAACCGATTACAAACATGACTCCGCCAAATCCGAAAGCCATCTTGACCCCTTTAGTCTCGTTCTCGTAGAGAGCAGGGCTGATGAAGCGCCATAACTCATAGAGGATATAGGGGATGGCCAACAGCACTGCCAAAGCCAATGAGGTTGAGATATAGGTCATGAACTGTGTGGTCATGTTGATATTCAACATCTCCACATTGAAAGCGTCGGCCGAAAAATCGGGAAGGAACGGAATGAACTGGCTGGCGTTCTCCAGAAAACGGTATGTGACAAAGTCGGAAGAGCTGGGAGCAAGAATTATCGAGTCGAAAATCTTGGGAACAAGAATGAATCCCGCAATAGCCAAGACAAAAACGGCAATGATAATCCGTATCAATGTCCAGCGAAACTCCTCGAGATGGTCCCAAAAGGACATTTCTTTCTCTTTCATGCAGCCAACAGATTACAATTTAATCTCGGGATTAATCCACCCTGTTTTGTGGATTAATCCCGAGAGCATACGGTTTTATACTAAATGGAAAAGAGATTACTGATTGTTCGTTGTTGTCTTGTCAGTAGGATCGGCTTTGATCTCCTCTTCGATTTCATTCAGTCCTCTCTTGAAGCTATTGATCCCTTTACCAAGCCCTTTCATGAATTCAGGAATTTTCTTTCCACCAAAAAGAATCAGGACAACCAAAATGATAATGGGTATTTCCCATCCGTTTAAATTAAAAAGCAGTGGATTCATAGGTCTTATTGTTAATTTGTTTTTTTCGCAAACAGTTTCTCTACGCAAAAGTAGGATTAATTATTAAGTTTCGCAATAATATTGCGATAAAGTTTTGTAAAAAAGGAGAAGCACCCTTTGCCGGTGTCGGTTGCTTTCGCTTTGATGCTGTGTCTGTTCGCATTGCTTCAGGTAATGCAGATCAGCTGCACGCTGTTGATCGGATGCGCGGGTTTAAATGTTAACATACGAAAAATGTGTGGTGGAGCACTCTTTTTGTTTTAAATTTGTGTTGCCAAGTTTAGAACGATTATAATTAATGAATAGAATGTGCCTGCTTCTCATCGTTTTTCAGACAGTTGCGATGGGAATTTTTTCTGCCACTCCCCCTGCAGTGGAGGTCAGGGCTGTTTGGTTGACAACAAATTACGGGCTCGACTGGCCAAAGAACAGGGTCAGTCAGGAGATGCAGAAAAGTGAGTTGATCGCTATTCTCGACAGCCTGCAAAAACTCAATTTCAATACGGTGCTGTTTCAGGTTCGGGCGCGGGGTGAAGTGTTCTATGATTCTGAAATCGAACCGATGGCCTCGATAATTGTCTCTTCAAAAGTGGGAGAGCCGAAATTCGATCCCCTCGCTTTTGCCATCGAGGAGTGTCATAAGCGCGGTATGGAGCTGCATGCATGGATGGTGACCTATCCGTTGGGAATGGATAAGCATGTCAGAAGCCTGGGCGCCCGGTCGGTCACGAAAAAAG
>MTKW01008369.1_pt1 | contig 17090 bp, 14 predicted proteins | sample 1042761 | NCBI WGS metagenome assembly MTKW01 (sample SAMN06205366, study PRJNA360243) | anaerobic digester metagenome | biome: Wastewater treatment plant; feature: Anaerobic digester sludge; material: sludge; isolation source: anaerobic digester fed with sludge from wastewater treatment plant ... | reverse complement strand
TTTGCATCCATGCTCCCCAAGTGAAGAGATTCTTCATGATAAGGTGTTCTACATTCTACCACCTTGAGGCGTGATCGTGGCCGAAAATCAGCCACTAGAGAGCCTCGCGGTGGTTGATTTTGGATCTCTTAAGACTTCGCTCCGCAAAAGGTGGTCGAAAATCATACAGCAGACGAGAATTTGTGGTCGGTTTTCGACCATACTACATGAAGCTTGCAGTGAGGGTTCAGAATCGGAGGTCCGAGAGGACGCTTGCTCGGAAAGCAACCGCTATCCGAGAGCTATCTGGGATTTCACAAAGCCCCATCGGCACAAAGCGAAGGAATTGGACGCTCTATGGACATACTAGTATGCGGAACCATAGTGATACCGGCATAGACCGGGACAAAACATTCGTCCTGCCAATAACCTGAAAAGGAAGTGTAATCAGATGGACGGTAGAATCAGATGTAGTGTCAGTAACTGCCATTACTGGAAGCAAGACAATATGTGCGGCGCATCGCAGATCATGGTGACCTCAGATACCCTGGCTCAGGCGAAACCCGACAGCTTTGACGCTCCGCAGGCATCTGTCGCATCCCCCACTCCGGCAGGCAGGTGCGAGGAAACATGCTGTAAAACCTTTACTAAGAAAGGCTCTGGCAAGACACATGAGGATAATGTCCAGAGGATGTAGAATGCAAGGAGATAAGAACACCGAACGTATCCCATGCACCAGTTCGCTGATGTGGACAACTCTGACGTTGGTTAAGATGTGGACAACTCTGACGCTAACTGGCTTGTGAGCTTAACGGAGCGATCAGACGGCATACAAAGATGACTCCCGGTAGCAGACATCCGGCCGGTACTTGCAGGCCGGATGCTGTTTTGCTGCCGGCCTCCCTATCCTCTGCGTGTAAGGCGTTCTCGCGCTATACTCATTCGGATATCTCCCGGATCGGCTATTCATCACACTTGGGTTACAGATGGTCTTGTTGCTAGGCCTTACCGGAATGATATCCGGATTGATATTCATGTCGGAAAGCAAAAATCGCAAGCCAACGTACATACATAAGTAAGTGGACTGTCGCTTTTGATAGACACCATGCGGAAATGTGGCTCTGTTACGCATCCCACGATCATAAGGTGGGATGGAGATAGGATGCGTGCTCAGCAATTGCCAAGACGACATACTTCGAGCGACTTGACTTCGCTCGTTCTTCATGACGTATCCGGCATCAAATGAGAACAACCACACACTTATTTTCAGTCTCGTTACCACAGGGATAGAGTCGTTCTGTCCTCAGGATATCTGTCGCACCCTAGGAATGGCCCCTTCCTGCCCCACTTCAAGCGCATTTGTCCGATCCCACAGCCTGGGCAAACTATCTCCATATCATCGATAGCAGAGGCAAGAGCAATGCGTGGGATATTAACGATCTCTCTGCAACCGGGGTATCCTTGGCATCCAAAGAACGGTCCTAGACGCCCTGTCCTGAGAACCATCAATTGACCACACGCTGCACATTGAGGTGTGCTCATTCGTGCCCCGAGCGCTTGGGAAAGGCCTCGAAGAAACTCTTCCTTCTGCTTCTCCTTCTCGCGTTGTCTAAAAAGGCTTGTAACCCCGCTGAGTTCACGCAACTTACCAACTATCTGGGGATTATCGAATCGAATCATCTGTTCCGAAGAGCGGCTCTGAGAAAAGATATTCAGGCTGCCAAACCATGCAATACGTTCATCTATGAACGCAAGTTTCTCATGCAGACGCTGCCTCCTAATCACGGTAACACCGGCATCCTCCAGCTCTCTGGTCACCCATATCTGCTCAGATCCCTCCCCACCCGATTCCTTTCGTACCATAAGACACACTGTTACCTGCTTCCTTAGAAGGTGCTGAATGAACTGCATGATTTGCGCAGTTCTTTCAGCACGCACAAATGGGCTGAAGATAACAACCTCTGTTTCGGCAGACATCATATCTTTCGTAAAGGCCTCATAGAAATTCCCTTCATGATACCATGCAATTCCCTGAGGGTTGCCTAGCTTCTGTCCAACCCGGAGGCTTGGATCCGGTCGAAGGATATCAAGATCTCCGTATTCTCCAAGAATGTCCTCACTGTCTATTGAGTCTGCATTATCATCGAAGTACTGATGAGATGTCTCAAGAACCTCCCCGCACTGCCTACTGGTGAAAAAACCTGAGTTACTCACCAGAATCAGTTTCCCTTTGGCGCGGCTAAAGGCTACATTTAGCAATCTCTTGGATACTTGGCGTGTGAGAAGCACCCCTGGTCGAAATGGGGGACCATCCACCAGATCAACAATGATGATATCTTTCTCGTTTCCTTGGAACCGGTGAATTGAGGCCACCTGAACCTGACCGGCTAGGCCATTTTCTTCAACAAGTGACTGGATCAGACGCGCCTGGGCATTGTACGGACATGCTATCCCCACCGTCAGTGCCTTGTTACCCTCGACGCATTTCTGTGCCAGCCGAAGCGTAACCAGAGCGCTGTATATGTTGTAGCGTGAGTACGTAGGCACCTGACGCGCGCACCAAGGGTTAAACCGGGACGTATTGCAGAAAACCAGTGCAGATCCTGGCTTTGGAAAAGCCTTCAGTCCAGTCTTCACCTTGTCGGGATGGGCAGAGTGACGTAACAGATTGCCGTCTCTCTCATAAACCAGAGCATTTACCAGTTCCCCGATATCATCATGCATTCTATACTGCTCCGACAGGGTCACAAGCCGTGGATCCTTATCACAAACCTTATCGTTCTCATCCAGAATTCCGGACTCAGAGAATATGTCTCGGCACATCCTTCTTTGCGCAACAGGAGAATTCTCCGCCACACTAATCGGTGGAAGCTGACGGAAATCCCCCAGGATCACCACACGTTCCGCGGCAATCCCTCCCGCAAACCAAACGTGGGGCTGAGGAATCATGCTAGCCTCATCGAGGATAACAGTATCGAACGTGGACATGTAGAGTTCCGACATGGTACAGAGTTTCGAGAGTGTTGCCCCAACAACACGTGCCTCTCGAATTACCGTCTCGGCGATAGCTTCCAGTTTCTTCTCAATCACGTGAAGGTCGGTTTTGAGTTCATCTATCGTCTCACCGGAGGCAGCCAATTGCTTTGCCACCTCTTCCTCGGTAGGCACCGGAGCCCACTGCTGCAAATCAGCATATGCTTTCCTGAGAGCCTCTTCAATATTAACGGCAGACGCGCGCAACTGAGGCAATACGTCCTCCCTATAGGTGCGCACCTCGGCTTCCGCCCGGGTAGTGTCTACTTCATTCTCCTTAAGTTGGGTCTCAATCTTCTCCGGCGTGATTCCGGTGAAAAGGCGGCGCAAGAATCCGGAGTTCTGTGCTACGACAAGATCTGACTCCAAGCCTAGGCACCTTTGGCGCAACACGGCAACCTGTTGCTCAAAGTCGTGGCACCGTTTGATTGCGGCATCCAGATCCACGTGGATCTCTTCATTCCTCCGAGTCAGGTCAGCAACGGCTCTTAGTCTACTATCCCATACTATCCACAGCTGCTGCTCTTTCTCAGCCACAGCGAGTTCCTCTTGCAGAATAGCCTGCCTTTTCTTCAATTCTACACTGCGTTTCTCTACTATGGCATCTAGCGTAACATGCTGAATATCAGAGCCTTGTTCTGACGGAGAGCCGATTCGGACAACTACATCTCGTTCAATCTCAGACGGACTGAATCCTTTCACCGCAGCCCTGATTACAGCATCTACTGCTGCGTTGGTATGCGAAGCGATAAGGATTCGCTCCCCTCTTCTTGCCAAAAGAGGCGCCAAATAGCTAATGGTAGTGGTCTTGCCTGTCCCCGGCGGACCCCAGATGAACGTGATCCGCTGCTTCATAGCCTTTTCTACAGCTTTCCGCTGTTCAGAGTTGGGCAACTTACCGTTGATTGGTGGGAAGTCGATTGATGACCCTGGATCAATATCCTCATTGGGTATGCAGTTGAACAATCTTAACGCCATTTCCCTGTTGACAGAGAGTTGATCAGAAACGGACTCTTGCAGGCGCTTCTTTAGCAGTTCAAGCAAAAAATATGGTGACAGGCTTAAGGAGGCTTGCGGTACTCTCTCACCTAAGTCATCCCTTATCGCAAGCCTCAGTTCAAAACCTTCGACCGAGATTAGTGAGACCTCATACGATTGGTTGTCTACCCGAAGATGCGCGGGAGTATCAGCAGTGATAGTCACTTCCGTATTGGTGAAAAAAGTATAGATGAAATACGTTCCGATATGTCCTGTCCTTGTACCGTCTGAAAGTGCGATTTGATTGCTCCCGCCGCTCTTCTTGATAGAATCAATCTCTTCCTCTAGCGCCTTAATCATGTCCCAGCAGATAGCATCATAGTTCACGTCTCATCGCCCCTTATCTCGACAGACGTTCCCGCCTCATTTCGCCTGCTTCTCTCCTTTGTTCGATGCGAAAGTGGAATTCGTAGCCTCAGGATCCCCTTTTGCTGGTTTGCGGAAGAATTCTGTGGCTGCTTAATGGCCAAGAAGCTGCATCCGTTGAATCCTCCATCTGATCCAGATGCTACCAACCAGTGCGATAGTGCAACGCAGCAATAACCTTACTCCGCCTGGATGATTACACTACGGGCGAATGTCATAGCCTTCATTAGTTTGGTTCGCTGCTGAGTTACCCCTCCTCGAAGTAATCCGAGTCTGCTTTCTTCACTACATAAGTTGCCACCGGTGCAACTCCAATATCGTGGTCTATCATAAGTTGAGCTAGTTGATCCCCAGCAACAAGGACTATCTTCTTCTCGATCCTGGTCACATATTCCCTTGCCTCCTGAGAAAACTCCGATGTCGTAAACAAGACTCCCTTCCTTGCCCTTTGCCCTTCAAGACTTCCGGCGAAAGCCTGCACCACCGGTCTTCCGACAATCGATTGCCAGCGCTTAGCCTGGACATATACGATGTCTAAGCCCAGCTTATCCTCCTTGATGATTCCGTCAATACCGTCGTCTCCCACTCGCCCCATGGCTTGTTCTACATCTTGTCTTGAACCGCCATACCCCATAGCTACGAGCAGGTCGACAACAAGATTCTCAAAAAACCTCGGTGAACAGCTCTTAACACGCTCGAGTAGTTCTTCGACAAGCTCACGCCTTAACTGCTGACAGCTTTCTTCAAGGGTCTCTTCAGGCGTCCCCCCGCGCCTCTGGTCTTCCTTTTCACGCGGTCCGCTTCCCTGCCTCGATACACCCTTGAATTCTACATACTCTGGGAATTGCCTGAGGAATGTATCGTTGATCTCTATCTGGTTACTGGCTAACACTTGTAGTCCACGGGCTGTTACGCTGAAAAATCCGCGCTTACGACTCTCTAAACATCCTGCTTTCTTGAGATGGGTCATCGCCCAGCCAACTCGGTTGTCAAACTTGGCTTGACGCCCACTACCTAGCAGTTCTCTCCGATCCTCCTCACTCAACTGAAATTCATCGGCCAACCTATCAATAGTCTCTCGGTAGGAGTGTTCCTGACCGTCTCCTGCAAGCGTCAAAAGTGGCAGCATTATGCTCTGGAAATCTGGAACCGCCACGGCTGTCACCTCGCAATCATTGCTAATCTCTTGGATCCGTTTGATATATTCGATTTCACCATAGCATTCCCTGCACAAGTCACGATGACGGTGCTCGCACTTATTTGGGCATCAGAGAACGTCCTGTAGCGGCGCCTCTTCATCTCCGCAAGGTTCATTATCACTACGATCGCCCATGCGCTTTGCCGCACAACTCAGGTACTATTTGATGAGATAATCGTCGTTCATTAGGAAGCTCCGGCGCTTTTAAGAAAAAGATAGGCAGTGCACAATCTGAGCCACAGCGAAATGTCCAGCGCCGGACTGACTATTTGCACCTACAAGCTACTACGGTTGTGCCATCAGTAAATCCCACATTAGGTTCGCCATGTCCAAGCGTACCGATGCCAAGTCTAGGTTCACACTGGCCACTTCATATTGACGCATCCATCCTTCGCTGAATCGCATGCCTGTTCCCATCGCCTCGATTTTCAAAGCTGCACCTATTAAGGAAAAACACGCACTAGACATCTGTTGAGTGCAGTTATAAGCACATCTCCATGCAAGCCTTTCACCTGGCATCACAGTTGGCCACCTTGTAATAATGTCGTCAGATAGCTTTTTCAAGACATTTCGTTTGCTGTCGATCTCTGCTTTTCTCAAATCAATATCGCTCTTTGGGACATTTCCTTCTGCACAATCTAGGTAGATTTCTCGCATGTCGAGGTAGATATTTGCTAGTGAAAAGCAGTAAACGTTTAGGGTCTCAGCCATGGCCTGTAGCTCTGGAGATTTAGCATTAGCTCTACAAGCGAGGCTTCCGGCAACCATGAGTACGCATACTACCAAGATCACCATCGTCATCCTTCTCGTTCTCTTCATATCCTCTTACCTCCCTGATTCTCTTGGTATTCGGGTATCTATTCTTACTCGGAAGCCGGTTAGTCACATATAGATCGTGTCACGTTTTCACGCATTCGTACAAAACTCTCTTACTGATGGTACGTGGGACTCCGCCGTACTTATTGCTCCGTCTCCTTCGTTTTCCCTAAGGATTCCAATTCAGAAAATAGAGTCTCGAGCTTGGTCTTGGTCTCGTGAAGCCTCGTGTTATCCTCAGCAGCTATTTCTTCGGGCATTCGCAACTTAGTGATACCATATCTTTCGCGCAATAGCCTTACTCCCTCTACTACCTTCTCTCTTGCTTCCTCAAGCCATGCTTCTTCATTGGAAATGAGCTCCCAGTAACCGCGTTCGTTGAAAAAGTCAGGATCTGACTCGTAAGTAGCTTCAGCGGCAAGTCGGCTCCTGGCCACAACATCTTCGGGAAAATCCCTTAACTTACGTTCTACACATTCTGCGAAAATGGCTGGCGGAGAGCATTCTAATGCTAACACCAAATTGAGGACCTCTTCCTCTTCCTTCCTGCGATCCCTTAGCTTCTCTCGGAGCGCATCCACTATCACCGAACTCATACTTTCTTCCCCGCCAAACTTTTGCATGGCCTCTTGAAAGATAGGAATATCCTCTTCACTCACATAAATGGTTTTCTTAGGCACAATCTACACTTCCCTTCTTGTGTTAATCTGCACAATTACTTCATGCAATATAAGTATACATATACATATATGTATGTGTCAATAGCCAAAACAAATAATTCTTTCGAGATTATGGTTTTGGTTATTTACAGGAATCATCAGATTCTTTCTGGCGTTTTCCAAAATTGACTGGAAGCTGACACTCCGACCAGAAGACCGCAGACCGGTGTTATCTTGAAACACCTACAAGCCACGCATCATCACAGTCCAACAGCAAATCAAATTTCCCTCCCTCCCTCTTGACATCACCAACCACTTCGACTATTATGTAGATAAGTTCTTTTCAGTCTGCACATAAGATGAAAGGAAGCTGTCATGCGAAAACCACAACGCTCCCTCTCCAGTACAAGGCTAATAAGATCATTTAATGTCGTGTCCGTCCTCAGAACGATGTATCGAGAAGGCGGGTGTTCCAAAGCCGAAATAGCCCAGCTTACTCGCATGAGTTCGGCCACAGTAACCAGGATAATCTCTGATCTCTTGGAACAAGGTGTAGTTACCGAAGACAAGATTGCTGAGTCTACCGGGGGGCGCAAGCCTGTCATATTTAAACTCAACTACAATAAGCTTTACATAGTAGGACTTGAACTTGTCAGGGATCGTGTGGCTCTCGCCGTCTGCAATCTTAAAGGGGATATTCTCGCGAGAAGAGCTTTTCGGCCATATTCTCTGGAACCCCCGGATATGATCAACGAAATCGGTAAGGAATTTGAGCTTCTTCTCTCACTGAACGGAATTAACAAAGAGCATATCCTTGGTATCGGACTTGCCATATCAGGTATTGTAAATGCAGATGCCGGGATATTGCTGCGGTCCGTCAACTTAGGATGGAAAGATGTCAACATCTCGGATGAGCTGGAAGAGGCATTGGGGTTTCCCGTAGTGCTTGAAAATGACGCTAACGCAGCTGCTCTTGCTGAGTTTTGGTTTGGGTGCGCCAAGGACATTGCCAACTTCATGTACCTCAAGACCGATACCGGGGTCGGCGCAGGAATCATGTCTGAAGGGAGAATAATGGTGGGCCCCAGAGGAATGGCAGGAGAGATCGGCCATGTCCCTGTCATTAAAGACGGCCGCGAGTGCGCGTGTGGACAGAACGGATGCCTGGAAACGTATCTTTACGGCCAGGGGCTTATTCGTAGGTACGAGCAGGAAACCGGAATACAACTGGAAGAACCGGAAGATCTATTCTGTCGCGTGGCAAGTCAGGACCCATACGCACAATCTTTGGTGAACGAAGGAGTTGAAGCTCTCATTACAGTGATATCTTTAGCAGCAAACATGGCTGACCTTGACCTCATTGTCATTGGCGGGCTTTGGGGTGAACTTGGGAATTCCTTCTTGAGCCATGTAGAAGTAGGGTGCAACGAGATCATTCAACGAAGCGGACTGGGTAAGACCCTTAGGGTTCGCGGTTCTGCTCTTGGCGAGAACTCAGATATCCTGGGAGCGGTGGCGACAGTGATTAACAGGTGGTTCACCCCACCCATATAGGAACCGGCAAGAAAGGGCTTTTTCTATGCACACTTATTTGCAGTCAGCATAGAAGATCGGGACAGCGACCACCTAGTAAGGAGTAGTTCGATTATGTCGGATTCGTATTTGGATTCCCTCATCGGACAGATGTTTGTTGTCGGCCTACAAGGACTTGCAGTTGATGCTGAGTTCAGAGAATCATACCTTCGCTACCCTTTCGGAGGGTTCATTCTATTTGAAAGAAATGTCCATGATAGCGAGCAGCTTAAGGAGTTAATCGCAGAGCTCAGCAGTTGTGCATCAGAGCGTCATCGAGGCCATGGTGAGCCCCTCATATGCGTGGATCAGGAGGGAGGCAACTTATCTCCCCTGAAGAAGATTGTATCCTCCATGCCGGGGAACATGGGGCTCGGAGCTTCCCAGGATCCTGAATTCGCAAGATACGCCGGGTACGCCACAGGTAGGGAGCTTTCAGCCCTTGGCATAAACTTGAACCTTGCTCCTGTTCTGGATCTGGCGCGAGATCCGGTAAATCCTTCAGTAAGCGCACGGGCGTTCAGCGACAACCCAAATGTAGTTGCAGCCCTCGGCGAGGCCTATGCCACAGGACTCCAACAATCCGGTGTCTTGTTCACAGCCAAGCATTTCCCCGGCCACGGAAGTGTAACCGAAGATTCCCACGTAACCCTCCCTGTCTCCGATGCGACAATAGATGAACTTCTCCATGCGGATCTGATTCCTTTCAAAGAAGTGATGAAGCTCGCCAATTGTGCCATAATGGCGTCACACGTTGTTTTCTCAGGGCTTGACCCTAATCTTCCTGCCTCTCTCTCAAGCGCACACGTGCAAAGGCTCCTCAGGGACGTGCTTGCCTTTGACAGAGTTGTGATTACAGACTGCCTGGAGATGAACGGAATCAGAACGATAGGTCAAGTGCCTGACGTTGCTGTGTTGGCAGTGGAGGCAGGATGTGATTTATTGCTTATCAGCCACACCCCCCAGCTTCAAGTAGCAGCTTTCATCGCAGTTCGCGACGCAGTCCGCACCGGCAGGATNNGAGTTCCATCTGCCGCCCGGGTCGTACCTGACTCCTGAGTCTATCGGAGAAAGGGTGGTCACATTTGCCCCCGGGGAAACCAAATGGGCCTTCGGACACAGCCCCATAATACTGGTGGTCCCGGAAATGAAGCCATTGACTCCGGCAGAAGATCCATTGGATCTTGCCGTTCTTGAGGATGAACTCATGCGCCAAGGCCTGGGCTGCATCAGAATCAATTGCTCAATGGATCCTTGCCATGAAGAAATAAATAAAGTCATTCACCAAATTGAGGCAATGACAGACAATGATGCCGGTGTCGCCCTTGTTGTGAGAAATCCGGAAGGCGCTCTCAAGGGTCAGACAGCCTTGGCATCAGCCATACAGTCCATAAGAAACCTTCTTCTGATTTGCGTCAGAGAGCCTCGCGAAACCCGAGCTGTTCAAGACGGGCTTTCCCGCAAGGCTCCCACTATTTTCACATACAGCACTGAATACATAGCGCTTTCCTCGCTTGCAAGAATACTTGTTGGCAATGCCGACGCTAAGGGGGTGTTGCCTGTCAAATTGTAGAGGCCGCTGTGGGGAGCTCCCGGTTATGACCGGAGTCTCAAGATCGCGAGGTCTGACTGGATTCGGACATTCGACGAATATCTTATAGGGGGGTTATCCTATGTCCTTTACCAAGTCGAAGATTGTCGTGATAATAGCCGGTTTAGTAATGCTGACCGCGGTTTTCGGAGGCTGGGAGGCACAGACTGCTATGGCTCAGACAAAGCCGGTTACCCTTACAGTCCTAAACTACCTCGACGCTACCAGCCCCGGAGCGTATCGTGAAATTGCCGATGTATGGGAGGCTTTTGAGAAAGCAAACCCGAATATTGAGATCGAGAGAGAAGACTTGTTCCTCGAACCTTTCCACCAGAAAACGGAGGCGTATGCAGCAGCAGGCCGTCTGCCCGATGTGTTGTATATGTGGCCCGGAGGGAGGTCCACGACCCTTCATACAAAGAGATTAGTGAAAGATCTTGCGCCTCTTCTTGGCGACACGAGACGAGAGTTTGCCGAGGCAGCCTTGGTGCCTCAGGCAGGGGGATATCTTGGCATGATCCCAATAGGCCTCACCGCCACTCATGTAATGTATGTAAACGAAAAAATGCTAAAAGATATGGGACTCTCTGTCCCCAAAACCTATGAGGAACTTAAGAGCATGGTTCCTAAACTACAAGCCGGAGGAAAAGACGTAATATTAATGGGCGCCCACGATGATTGGGTGGTGCAGTCCTGTCTTTACAGTATGATAGTAGGCAGGATGGTAGGGGACGAGTACATTGACAAGATCCTCGCAGACGAGGCCAGATTCACAGACGCGCCATTTGTAAGAACGCTTAGCTTCTACAAGTCTCTGTACGATGATGGAATCCTTAGCAGAAAAAACTTGCAGACTCCGTACAACGAAGTCAACGCCTTATTCGCATCAGAGAAGGCCCCGTTCCTAATTGACGGGGACTGGAAAGTCTCAAACTTCTTGACAGACCCTTCCACAAACCAAGCACTTATCCCACCTGATAAGCAGANNGCCGAGGTTCAGAGGATTCGCCTGGAGACCGGTGCAGCGTTCCCGTCCAGAAAAGGTGTAACCAGTGATCAGTTGGAGCCTCTTGCTCAGACTCGGGCTTTGTTCTATGGGGCTTACGGCGGCACGTATGTCCTGGACAATGTGCTGGATGCTAAAGTCTATACCGAGTTGAATGTAGGGCTTCAAGAGATCGGGCTGGGAATTGCCACACCTGAACAGGTGGCTGCCAGAGTGCAGAAGGCTTTTAATGAGTGGGAAGCATCACAAAAGTAGGTGCCCGGGATACCGGCGTCATGTTTCAGAGGCAGGCGGACACACTCCGCCCTGCCTCCTCCCTGCAACAGGCCAGCACCGTGTTGATTCCTCCAAAATGCATGACTTCGGAGGTAGAGCGCTGTGAAGACTAACTCATTCAGGAGAGAAGAGAGGCTCGCCTATTTGGCATTAGTCCTCCCGGCTGTGCTTGTTTACTTCGCTGTCATTGCGTTTCCAACTGTCTTCTCCATAGGCTTGAGCTTGACTGATTACAACGGAGGACAGATCTTCGGGGGCGACAGTCCCATACACTTCGCAGGGCTCGTCCACTATCTCAGGATGTATCGAGACCCGTATTTCCGGATAGCTCTTAAGAACAACATCTACATAATTCTTATTTCTGTATTCGGACAGATTCCGCTGGGCTTCGTCCTTGCGTATGCGCTGTTCAGAAGACTCGTAGGCGCCAGGGACTTTTTCCAGAGTATGATATACATGCCGACAGTAATATCAACGATTGTCGTGGGTATACTTTGGCAAACATTCTTCTCTCCTTACGGCCCGTTCACCGAGTTGATGCAAAGACTCAGGCCCGGATGGGAGAACACCCTGTTTCTGAATCCGAAGACTGCCATGTTGCCTGTGCTTTTCGTAATGCTGTGGATGTATACCGGGACTTACCTCATTATCTTCCTGGCAAACCTTCAGAAAATCAATCCTGAGACTATTGAGGCTGCCAAGATAGACGGGGCCACGGAAGGCCAAGTCCTAAGATACGTAATACTCCCTGCACTTTCCGGGGTAATTGTGACTGCGTGTATACTCGCAATCTCAGGGTCGCTAAAAAGCTTTGACCTGATATTTGCGATGACATCAGGCAACCCCGCAAGGAGGACATCAGTATTATCTCTCTACATGTATGACACGGCTTTTCGCGGAGCGCCGGATTATCCGGTGGCGAACGCAATTTCCACATTCATGGTGGCTTTGAGTCTCGTGCTTATCGGACTCACAAAACAAGTGGAGAGAAGGCTGGGGGGTCGGGAGTAATGAGACCTCGGGTAAAGCGAAGAAGCATAATATCAAGAGAGACATCTGTTGCAACGCGGGTTCTCCTATACGCAGTTCTCTTTGGGTTCACAATCATGACGCTGTATCCCATCTTGTGGTTGGTAATGAGCTCATGCAAGACCACGCAGGAGTTTCAGTTGAACAGACTGGGCTTCCCTCGTGGAATACACTTGGACAACTTTGTCCAAGCGTGGCGGATAGGAGGATTTGACACGTTATTCTTAAACAGCGTGTTCTATACAGGTATTAGCACTATTGTCGTAGTAGTGTTTTCCCTTGCGGCGGGATTTGCTTTCGCGAAGCTGAAATCAAAAGCCACCCCTTTTCTCCACGGCAGCTTCATAGTAGGCATCTTGCTTACCCTTCAATCCATAATGATCCCTCTCTTTTTGATGAGTATCGCGACCGGCCTGTATGATTCAAGACTTGGAGTGCTGATTCCTTACATCGGTATTGGGCTGCCACTGGGAGTGTATCTCTGCACAGAATACATTAAGAGCATTCCTGACGAAGTCATAGAATCAGCCAGAATCGACGGCGCAGGTTATCTTAGGATCTTTGCGACTATGATTGCGCCCATGTCTACGCCGGTAGCTGCAACCCTTGCCATTTTGAATGTTACCGGAATATGGAATGAGTTCATGCTCATAAACATCTTAGTCTCTAAGAACACCCTCAAGTCAATGCCGGTAGGAATAATGAAATTCTCAAGCGCGCTCTCTTCAGACTACGGCAAGCAATTTGCTGCCCTGGTTATCGGCATGCTCCCCATGTTGATCTTCTACATCCTCTTTAGAAAGCAAATTACGAAAGGCGTATCCGCAGGCGCGATTAAGGGATAAGTATGATTTTGATATTGGAGCCACAGAGAAGAAGGCTTAGTTAAGGGACATAAATGTATCCCTTCACGACTTACCTCTACTTGATAACCTTTTTGCACCCTGCGATTTGAATTGACCCTTGCTTCATCGGTTAGCAGCACTTCTGTCTGCCAGGTTTTTGCTTACTGCCCAGCGATTTTATGTCTTGTGCAGGAATGCCCCAAGGCATGACGAATACGTTCTCAGGCTCTAACAGCCATCAGAAGAGCTAAAGGATGGGAGGTTAGACGCATATGGATTCATTTCGTTCGTGGAGAACAGTCCTTATAGCGTGTGTAGCAATCTTGGCAATAACAGTCGCCATTGGAGGGTGTTTCGGAGGCATTAGCGGCGCGGTCATTAAGGGGTGTGTCACTGAAATCGACTTGGAGAATGCACTCCGATTTGAGGCAGGTTTACTTTCCTCCGGACCGGGCGTAAGCGGCGCAAAGGTTACTCTGGTTGGACCGGAAAGTCACGTGACAACCACAGATAGCCTAGGCCGGTTTACTTTCGCGAATGTATCTCCGGGGACTTACGATATGACGGTGTGGAAGAGTGGCTTTGCATCTGCGACCGCATACAACGTACGCGTCGCTTCATACAGAACCAATGAGGTTGAGCTGAGAATGGTGAAACCTAGAGAGGGATCTACTATTTACGAGACTAATCCCCCGACGGTTGATGTTCTCTGCCAGTCGCCTGTGGTGGAAACGGGAAACATCATTGTGAGCGCTAATGACACCTCTGGGATAGCAGGAATCTTGCTATTCATAGACAACTCGTACGTGGAGTTGTTTGACACGGGCGCGGGAGGTTCCTACATGTCCGGAAGATACCCATGGAACACCTTATCAGGGCAGTCAGTAGCGGACAATGGCGAACATACCATTACTGCCATGGCTATAGACGGGTACGGCAATATCGGTCATATGTCAATTATTGTGACGGTGGATAATATCGGCCAACCCGACCCAATTCCGCAAACTCCCACTAACCCAAAGGCTGGCGCAGTAACCGTGCACTATTCTGTTTTCGATCTTGTTCACCAACTTGAAACGAACTACATACTAGGTACATTTTCTTCATTAGCTAACGAAATACTTGCCTTGGCCAAGAGCATTCAGGAGACAGACTCACAAATACGCCCTCTTGCTATGCCTGCTGGATCTAATGCAGTAACGTATTGCAGAGTCTCCTGGGAAAATTCTGACACTAGTGTTAAGGGGTTCAAGATATATCGAGACGGAGTATTCATCGGTGAATCGCCTGCACAGTCATCGGGCACTCGGGCTCAACTAATTCAGCCCCGCCCTCCCGATCCACCAGAAATAGGATCTTACATTGACGGATCTTCTAAACTAACCCCCAACGTACCGATTTCTTACAGGGTATCAGCCTATAACAGTTGGGGTGAAGGCAACAAGAGCGCTTCGGTTACGACAACGCCATTGAATGCGTTAAGCGAGGTTACTGTCGTAGAACCGATAATGCCTGCCATAGTGCCTATACCTGATAACTATCCGTGGTTTGAGTGGATCACCGTACCAAATGCCAAACTTTACCTTATTGATGTCATTAGGGCAGACGGGGTGATAATGTGGCACGGCTATGCGTACGGACACGAGAACAGGGTGAGGTATGGAGACGACAACCATACTATCCCAGATGGCCAGAATTGGTCATTGACACAAGGGCAGTACTACTTCTATATCACAGCCATAAACTCGAGAGAAAACCCACCTATGCCATCTGGTTTTGCCGCCTGGTCACCCAAGGAAATATCAATATCCTCATCTAAACTTGGACGTTTCAAAATCGTTGAGTGAATTTCGCAGCGGGGGGCTTTGCCCCCCCTTCTCTTGAGCAGGCCTCCCTGTCCCCCAACCTACTAAGAAGCCGAGAGTGCAATGCAATGCAAATCCGCTTGTTAGCGCCATAGGTTGAACTCCTTTGCACAAATCGCACAAAACACCGAAGCGTATGCTTACTCCTGTAGAAAACTTGAGCGAAGCTTGAGGGAAGTCTGTAGAAAGCCTAGTGGTCACATCAGGAGGTCACCTAAGCCGAGACAAGAAAAGTCCCCAATTATGGTGAAATTTAGGAAACCACTTGAGCCGACATGAAAAGGCGTTCAGGCATAGGGGTATTGAGATAAAGCACCTGTACATGAAAAAAGGCCTTCTCCCCTTATGGAGTATGACCTCAATCTCAACATCAACGGAATCACATGTCTTTCCAAAAAAATGGTGCCCGGGACGAGACTTGAACTCGTAAGGGGGTTACCCACACGCCCCTCAAACGTGCGCGTCTGCCAATTCCGCCACCCGGGCACTAATTGTTAATTATGAGTGTTTCTATGTTGTATCCAAAGAAAATTATAAAGGCTAAGTGCCCTGTTGTCAAATTAATTGGCTGAGAAACTGAGAACCATTCAGAGGGATCTGACGGTCTTGCAACTGTCGACTGGCTCATGTGGTGAGCCAGTCAGGGGGATCTGAGGACTTCCGTGTAGTCGACTGGCTCACGTGGTGAGCCAGTCAGGGGGATCCGAAGGTCTTTCGGTAGTCGACTGGCTCATGTGGTGAGCCAGTCAGGGTGATCTGAAGGTCTTTTGGTCGTCGACTGGCTCACGTGGTGAGCCAGTCATGGGGATCTGAGGACTTCCGTGTAGTCGACTGGCTCACGTGGTGAGCCAGTCAGGGGGATCTGAGGACTTCCGTGTAGTCGACTGGCTCACGTGGTGAGCCAGTCAGGGGAGCTAATGGCTTCTATACGATCGAGTGGCCCATCTGGCAAGCAGATCCCAAGGTGTCCTGAGATGGGAAAATCGCAGAATCAGTCTCTTACAAGATGCGCATAAAGCCTCCCTTATGGCCACGATAAGCAGGCCCTCGATGACTTCTGAAAACTCTAGAAATACCCCTTGACATTCCTCAGAAGAAGCCATATTATTGTGTCGGTGTATTAGTTAACTAATACACTATTACGGTGAAAGAGCACCATGGAACGTTTCGCTAAGGGGGGAGCTAATTGGACATTATCTTTGATGAAGCTCAGCCGATCTACACCCAGATAATGCACGGCGTGCTCTGGGACATAGCCACCGGCGCCCTGCTACCCGGTGACAAACTATTATCAGTGCGCGATTTCGCGAAACAGGCCAAGACCAATCCAAACACGGTTCAACGCGCATATACAGAACTTGAAAGGATTGGAGCAGTCGAGACTCAAAGAGGTCAAGGAACTTTCGTGTCAGACAATCCGGAAATCGCGAGGGAGGTCAGATCCGAGATGACTAGTTCAACAGTGCAGTCTTTCGTTGAAGAGATGAGGCGGTTACGTTACTCTGACAGCGATATACTCGCACTGGTGTCGCAGCAGCTAACTGCGAATAATGCCATGAATTCAAACGGAGCAAACGAGGAAGATTTGCGCGCTCCGGATGAGGACAATGATGGGGGTGTTCACTAATGCCTGCTATTCAGCTAACCGGTATTCACAAAAGATATTTTCGTTCCCACGCATTGCGGGGTATCGACGTCAGCATAGATAAAGGAAAGATCGTCGGCCTCCTGGGCCCCAACGGCGCCGGCAAGTCTACCTTACTGAAAATATGCGCAGGCCTTGTAAGCCCGACTTCGGGAAAAGCGCAAGTGCTTGG
>MTKW01013270.1_pt1 | contig 17093 bp, 18 predicted proteins | sample 1042761 | NCBI WGS metagenome assembly MTKW01 (sample SAMN06205366, study PRJNA360243) | anaerobic digester metagenome | biome: Wastewater treatment plant; feature: Anaerobic digester sludge; material: sludge; isolation source: anaerobic digester fed with sludge from wastewater treatment plant ... | reverse complement strand
AACTTCCTTGAATCCCAGCTCAAGTAGGGCCATTCTGACCTTTGCCGGACTGCATCCCCTAAACTGCCCGTAAAAACTAGGCGGAACTAAGGCGATGGGATGCCTGAAGCTGGATAGTTCTGACAGTTCAGCGGTTTGCGAGTGCTTGGCATGGTGAGCGCAAATGCGGATGCATTCAGCGCAGTCAATGCACAGTTCATCTCTGATCATGGCCTTGCCGTTGTGGACCCTGATCGCCTTGGTAGGACAGTTTTTGACGCAGTTTGTGCACCCCTTGCACAGTTCTTCCTTGAGCAGCACCGAGTGTTTTTTCACACTAATCACTCCCATCGGCTTAGCGGTCGCGCTGGACTACAGGTGAATAACAGCAGCAAACTTGCTCTGTTTTCCCTGTCCTGTCTCCACCGTAAGTTGATCTGAATAATGCCTAATATTGTTAAGGCCCATCCCTGCGCCAAAACCCATCCCCCGCACAAAGTCATCTGCGGTCGAAAAGCCCGGCTGAAACGCCTTTTCTATATCTGGAATTCCAGGCCCCCTGTCAGCTGCAATCACTTTGATATGTTCGGAAGAGATCAAAACTGTGATCTCTCCTCCCAGAGAATGGATGATGATGTTCATCTCGAGCTCGTAGGTAACAATCGTCACACGGCGGCTGATGTCAGACTTAATGCCCAGCTTCCTTAGCATGTCTTTTAAGCTGCTGGATACCTCGCCGCCCCTGGCAAAGTCGCCCTGTTCAATCTTGCTCTGCAAAAGAATCTGCTCCTGCATTCAACCCCTCCGCCTATTCTAGCCTGCGCATTACTTCTGAACCAAGTCCCGCCTGGTACAGGCGGCCGCAGCATTCAAACATGGAAAGCGAGGACAGATACAGATTAATCCCTCTCTCGGCTGCCAGATCGATGGTTTCCTCAGGGGGCCTCTTGCCCCTGACAAAGATGATGAACTTGATGTCTGTCATCTCGCAGGTCCGAATTACGTGGGGATTTGTCAGCCCGGTCAAAAGCATGGTCTTTTCCTGGGAAAAGGCCAAGACATCGCTCATTAGGTCACAGCCGCAAACCGTCTCAATTTGACAGTCAGGATCGTCTATGACCACAAGCGGTTCTAGCTCAATCAACTGAATGATTTCAGACAGTTTCACCTGGATTCTCCCTTCAAACAACGCCAGCGAAAACTAATACTGTGGATTTTATTATAGCACTGTTTGAGCTTTTTTTCACAAATTTCTTTCCACTCCTCCCCCAACATTCAATCGAGCGGGCTGATTCTTCCTTTTCCTCTCCGTTCTCTAGTACTCCTAGTCCAAGAGCTTCATAAGCTGGAGTGCCTCGATGGGTCCATCCAGAGTAAGCTGCTGTGAATCAATGAGTTCGTCCAGCTTCTTTGTATAGGCAGGGTAGCGGCTGCGCACCTGGTCAAATATTACGTGATTGGGCCTGACGTAACGCCTCAAAGACAGGTAGTGCAGTGCATAACAGATTTCTTCAGCTCTTCCCCCGACAAACACGGCAGAAATGCCTTTTTTGGTTAGGTAGTCATCCTTAGCCAAAAGCCTGATGCTTCCCGCATAGGGATCAGCGGAACCAATTACAATTTTCCTGATGCTTGACATTGCGACTGCTCCCAGGCACATTGGGCAGGGCTCAACAGTCGTGAACAGTGTTAAACTCCGATCGTGCTGCCTTTCTGGCGGCAGATTGTTGAGCGCATTCATCTCCGCGTGGGCTATGGATGTCATCTTGATCTTATTGCATGAATCCAGGCTGTCGCTGAGCTGGTTTCTGCCCTTAGCCATTATTGCTCCATCCTGATCGGCGATTGCGGCAGCGATCCCTAACGAACCGGCATTATACCCTTCAACCGCCAACCTGACCAACTCATTCCAGATACCGACGCTTTCTGTCACAGACAATCCCCTGCTTTCTGCTTCTATTCTGTAAAATACCTGTTACCATTGGTGACTTCTTTGTCGAGAACAGGATTACCTTGTCTGTCATGCAGGAAAGTGTAAAATTTCAGCCTTGAGCTGATAAGCAGTTTTATTGTGCAAACAAAAAGAAGGCCCATCAGCTCTGTTTGGGCCTTCTTCATGCACACAAGCAGGTCGATTAGAGAAGTATTAGCGCCAAGATGAGTACGAGAAGAAGAACAACAGCAAGCCACATTAGTATCAGCGGCAGTTCGTAACGTACCTGAGCGATAGCAAAGTCTGCACCCCCGGTGACCACAACGCGATCGATGCGCCCGCCTTCCACTGCTAACAGACGGGCGCCATAAAAGCCGTTGATAGAACGGGTGACACTTTCAACCAGGGTGTCCCCCCTGAAGAACTCGGCAGTATACTCAATCTCGTCAAAGGGACCAGGTTCAAGCTCAAAGCCAAATACGCTGACCTCCCTTGACAGCTCCATGGTTAGACTGTTCTGTGGTGAATACAGAACGTCGGGATTGGGATCCTCCGAGAATGGCGGAGAAGACCAAGTCTGCCAGCTAGTTGGTACAGGGCCGAGTTTCTGCAGTGCGTCGCTGAAGGTGACTGTCAGGACACCATCGGAAATCGAATCATAACTGGCGCTAAATGTCAGTCCCGAGATGTCAATCTTGGTGGTGTTAGCTAAATAGGCTTCATCCGGATTCATGATCGGATCTGCAGCCAAGACACTGATTTGATCAGCAGCAGGGGCAGGCTCTGACAGAGGCAGTTCTTGCAGCTCGGCATCTGTGTTGTGCCCAACGTGCCAAGTTGCTTGATCGTTTGGAGTCATAATTTTTCACCTCCTCCCCGGCAACATCTTGTCTCCTTGCCTAACATGAATATGCTAGGAGCTGGGAAGGAGCAATGGTAGCAGAGTTGCATTCTGGCTTCTGTTTGACATTTTGGTCCTGGATACACAGAACACCCTCGTTGACACGACAGTTTTTAGAGGGGAAAAGTCGAGTTTGGCTAGAATAAGTTTGGTATCATGTAGATGCTCAAGGGGAGGGAAAGCCGTTGCTCAAAGAGTTGAACCAGGTGATTGAATACATTGAAGACCACCTGACCGATGATCTGTCGCTGGAGGTGATCTCGGAGTATGCCGGGGTATCGGACTATCACTTCAGAAAGATCTTCTTCTATCTGTCAGGCATGACGCTTAGCGAATACGTAAAAAACAGAAAGCTGTCTGAAGCCACCTTAGATCTGCTTAATGGCGAGACAGTGACTGATGTTGCCTTCAAATATGGGTACCAATCCCTGGACGGGTTTACCCGAGCGTATAAAAAGTGGAGCGGCAGCCTTCCGTCGGAGATCGGTAAAACAGGCATGGCAAAATCCTTTCCCAAGCTGCAATTTGTCATTTCTGTCAAAGGAGGAGAGAACATGGAATTTAGAATCGTAGAAAAGCCTGCCTTCTATTTGGCAGGCGTAAGCAGGCGGGTGCCTATGCAGTTTGAAGGCATCAACCAGGAAATCGTGAAACTCGCAGAGAGCATTACCGCGGAACAGAGAAAGGAAATGCGGGCGCTGCAGAACATTGAACCCTATGAGATCGTCAATGCGTCCTACGAAGCAGATGCTAAGTTCATGAAAGAAGAAGGCGATTTGACTCATCTCATCGGGGTGTTAACCACCGAAGAAAACATCAGCCCTATCTTAGATAAAGTACCTGTACCCGCCTGCACCTGGGCAGTATTTCCCAATGAAGGGCCGTTTCCTGCCACCCTGCAAAACACCATGGCCAGGGTATATGCAGAGTGGCTGCCTGTTTCCAATTATGAAGTGATTGATCTCCCATCATTTTCATTTACGAAGATGGATCCGGACAGGGAAAACTACGCCTACAGTGAAGTGTGGATCCCGGTTCGGAAGAAGCAGATCTAAGAGACAGGTGAGCGGATAGCTCACCTGTCCAGCCTTACTCCCAATAAACGTCGTTTGGTTTGTTTCCTGTAAGGATATTGCTGCTGTCTAAACCGGACAAGGCAGTGCCGTCTTTATCGAAGAGTCCCGATCCGCTGGCGATGTACACAACGCCTCCGTCATGTGCAGCCTCGTTATGTTCAAATCTATTGTCATAGGCTGTGAGAGCAGAGTATCTCGCAATTGCGCCATTCCCTGCCATATAAACCCCGCCGCCAAACGCAGCGCGGTTCCTGCTAATCTCATTATCGCGCAGCAAAACATCGACGCCATACTCAACGTGGATACCGCCACCGTATATAGGTGAGTAATTGTCGGTAATCCTGTTGTCTTCAAGGATAAAAAAACTCGGTTTATGTCCGTAATTGCCTAAACGGATGCCGCCCCCAGCCTCATCCCCCCAGGTACCAGTAAGTTCATTCCGGCGTATTTCATTCCTGGCAATCACTATGGTGCTGTCATCGCCGCAGGTAGCCATGATCCCGCCGCCGCTCCACCAAGCACTGTTATCTTCCACATAATTGCCTATGATTTCCACATGCAGGGGATGAGTGCCACCATCGACTGCGATTCCTCCCCCTAAAGCTGCATCGTTTTCCCGAATGATGTTCCCTTCCACAACTGCTGTAACCTGACCTGCTATATAGATGGCCCCGCCGCGGCTTCCTTGGTAGAAGGCCTGGTTGCCCCGGAACTCATTGCTGACCACCTCGTGCTGCCCGGAATGAATGTAAATACCGCCCCCGGACCCACTGTCCCTATCACCATTATCCAGGAACAGGCTGTTCGAAATCTTGCTGCTTCCGCCTTGCAGATAAACTCCGCTGCCACCGCCTTCTTTGGCCAAATTCCCTTTTATCACCGAATAACTGATATCCAAGGCAGAGTTGCGCACATAGATCCCTCCGCCTCGCCGCATTCTTCCGGCAAAATGCCCGCGGCCGTTAGTGATTGTAAGTCCACTGATTGTAACGTCGGCGCCATCTTGGATTGTAATGACCGCTTTGTCGCCCTTGCCATAAATGATCGTTTCAGCCACAATGTCGGGATCAGAAGGATCGCCACTTCTTAAGGTGATGCGCTTCCCTCTAATTTGAATATTTTCGTGATATCTTCCCGGCGGAATGACAACGACTTCCCCGTCTTTGGCGTTATCGATCAACTGCTGAACTGAGATCTCCTGAGGGACAAAAACAGCTTTGACATGTTTGTGCTCTACCATAGTGAGCGTGACAAAGGGTGATCCGCCTGTTACATCCCCTTCCCAATGGCTGAAAGACCATCCGTCATCGGGAACAGCTTCCAGCGATATTTCGCTTAGAGGCTCATAGTACGTTGTTGAATCGGTTTTGGATTCTTCANNACAGCAATGCGAAAGACTTTACTGCCTGAGAAGGAAATGGTTTCTATCTCAATGCCTACAGGGACAGTGGCAGCTGCCTCATCTTGTAGCTCCTTACCTTGAGGATTTGCCAAGTCATAGAGCTTTGCCAATCCAGATAACACCTTCTGTTCCTGGGCAAGAGAAACTTCTGTCTTCGTTTTCACGTCAAACAGGCGCTGCTTGTTGGCCCCCCGCAGGTACAAGCCTAATCCGTCAAGCCTATAGCCGTTGCTTGTGATCTCGCCCATCAACAAATCATTGAACTGATCCGGATCAGCAAAGGCGTGATCGAACTCCACTCCTATGGTGTTGATGATGAACAAGTCCGCGGGCAAATCCCTTGTGTTTGCCAAGAAAAAATCCTTATCTCCCGCATAGTTTTCCAGCTGGAGCGTCGCATAGGCCAGGAGTCCTGGGCTGCTCCCACCCATGGCATAGACACCGCCGCTTCCCTGCAACCCCTGCTCGGCGAAGCTTGCACTCTCAAGTAGGGGGATCTCCCCCTGAAACTGCGTTGGACTAAGTGACATTTGCTTAACTACGCTTCCGTTTTCTGCCAACAGATACAGATCGATAGTGTCCCCTACTGTACTTACAGTTAGGGATTCTCCAACATTCGCTGCCGGAATTTCCTGATTCAAGAGAGTGAACTTCACTGCACCAGGAAGGCCCTTTACTTCGCGAACTGTGACTTCACATATTTTCGTAGGACCGAACTCGATCACATGCACAGACAGGTCGACAGTCTGCCTACTCCCCCTGACCAGAACATTGTCACGTGCCTTAGTAACAACCGCAGGCACAAAGACCCAGCCGTCTTTAACCGCTGTAATCTCAACCTTGCCTGCTAGGCCCGTTAACTGAAAAGAACCGTCCGAACCCGACTCTTCAGTACCGCTGCTTTCGACTCCCTCATAGACGATCCGTGCCCCAGGAATGCCATGACCGTTACTGTCAACAACTCTCCCGCTTACGTTGTAGCGAGTGTCAGTACCCCCGTTTCCACCTACGCATCCTGCCAGCAGAAACGAAAGAACGACAAAAACAAAGAGCAGCTTTTTCTTCAATGATCTCCCTCCGTGAAGTAGTGTGATTAGAAGTAGGTAAAGCCGAAGCCATTTATCTAAGTACAACGCGATTTGTTAAATTCCTGCATATGCCGGGGTTTACCTGGCCTTTTTCTCTATCATTACCTCCAGGGCCCGTTTAGAACTGGTCTTAGAGACAGTGACAGAGAGGTCTTCATACTCAAACTGGTCACCTTCCTGAGAAATGCGCCCCAGTTTTTCCACAACCCAGCCGCCTACAGTCACAGCCTCTGTCTCCTCATCATAAAAATCAAGCTCCCGAAATACTTTCTCCAGATTAGCTGATGCCAACACCCTATACTTGCCGTCTGACTGCTCCTCAATTTCTTCGACGATATGATCATGTTCATCCCAAATTTCGCCGACCAGCTCTTCAATGATGTCTTCCATTGTGACTATTCCAAGGGTGCCCCCATACTCGTCTACCACCACAGCAAGATGTGCCTTTTTCTGCTGCAGCAGGCTCATGAGAGTGTTCAATTTGGTGGAAGCAGCCACAAAAACTGCCGGCTGCACAATACCGGCCAGGGAAGCATTCCTCTGAACCACTTCGTTGTAGAAATCCTTCAGATTGATAACGCCCACAATTTCATCAATTGATCCCTGGCAGACGGGGAGCCTGGAAAAGCCGGTGTTGCGAAAAACATCGAGGACCTCGTCCTTAGTGGCATCTGCTGCAACCGCGGCAATGTCGACGCGGGGAGTAAGAATATCTTCCGCCTCCAGATCGTCAAATCTAAACACAGACCGAATCAGCTCGCCTTCCTGTTCCCTGATGCCCCCTTCGCTCCTGGCCTCATCCACAATGGTCAAAAGCTCCGCTTCGGTGATGCCTGGTTCTTGTTCGAGGTGAAACCTGCGTGACAAAATGTCTTTGGTCCAAGCGTAAAAGCGGCTAAGGGGAAAAAAGAGCACTACAAGAACCCCAATTAGGGGCGCAGCAAACATGGTGTAATGGTAAGCCGCTTTCTTAGCAAAGGTTTTGGGAAAGATCTCTCCAAAGGTCAAGACCAGAAGGGTGATTACCACGGTTGACACTGTCACTCCCCCTTTGCCCCAAATCCGGGTGAAAAGCACCGTACCAAGTGAGGCAGTCGCAATGTTCACAATGTTGTTCCCGATCAAGAGCGTTGTAAGAAGCCGATCATAGTCTTCTGCCAGTTTCATGACGAGACTTGCCCTTTTGTTCCCCTGCGAGCTTGCGTTTTTCATCCTAACCGCATTGAAGGACGTAAAGGCAGTCTCGGCGGCGGAAAAGTATGCCGACAGAATCAGCATCACACCTAGAGATACAATCTGAATCACAATGCCGGAATCCATTAACTGTCTTCCCTTCTATTACTAGACACTGCCCGTTTGCCCCAGTTTAGTTCCTGTTATTTATTATTCACAAATTCCGCCTGACAAAAAAATAAACCCTCCATCGCTGAAGGGTTTTGAAACACGGGTGCACACTACAGGTATTCAAAGAATTCCAGGCGCTCTCCGCTGGGACCCTGGAAGAAGATGTTTTTTGCCCCGTTTTTCAGATCCACATGGCCGGGCTCCTTGGTCTCGTAGGCAACTCCCTTGGCCTCAAGTCGTTTCACCAGGGGCGAAATGTCTTTCACGCCAAGGGCAATGTGATCAATGATGCCAGCCTGCCGGTTAGCTGCGACTTCCATGCCGGGATTGTGGATCAGTTCAATAACGCAGCTTCCTTGCACCAAGAAACCAAGTTTTACTGCACCGCCGCGTATTTCCGCAATATGGTCTACGGTGAAACCGAGAACATCCCGATAGAACTCAATAGACTTCTCCAAATCATCTGTATGCACCCCAATATGTGCCAATCCTATAATTTCACCTTGAGTGTTCAATTTGACCCCTCCACTTTCAGAAGTTCTCATGATTATCCCAGTGCGCCTAGTGCGCCTAGATTTTCAACAGTTTTCAACCAACACTTTCAGCCGCTCACAGACCTCGCTGACTCTTGCCTCAGTGGTATCAATGGTGACAGTCGCCCCCTTTTTTAGCAAGGGTAAGATATTCTTATAACTATCTATTATTTCCTCCCTCTCCCTGGGACTTTTGCCATAGTCATGGGATGTTCTTCGCTCGATCCGCTCCAGCATCACCTCCAGTTCAGCGGTTAACAGCACAACTTGGTCAAAGCAATGATAAAACTCCCCCTGATTCGCATAGCAGCCTGAAATGAACAGATGGGAGTGTTGATGTTTATGCAAGAGGACACTGATCTTGGTTCTATCCCAGACTACTTCGTCCTCACCGTCTTCTGTCACCTTAATTGTATAGCCGTAATCTGTGTCCACGGTATTGTAGCCTTGGGCTCTTAATCCCGCCAACACGCTGGACTTGCCGACGCCGGACAGACCGGTGATAAGTATTGTCGCCATTTCATATCCCCCTCAGCCTCCCATATTACTATACTCTACTGCTTTCTCCAGTAATTCTTCTCAGAACAAGATACTCCTGCGGAATCAAAAAAGGCAGGCTCAGAACATCCTGCCTGCCGTAAAGATCTTAGACGAACGTTGATTCATTCTTCGCACTCGCCATGGAACTTATGTTCATGGCAAACCGAACCTGTGGTCTTAAGGTTGCCCGCAAGGTAGTCCTGGACCGCTTGTTCTGCCCTTCCCTTAACCCCTACAATCACCTCAATATTATTCCCGTTAAACAGCTCAACAGCTGAACCACCCATGCCGCCAGAAATGATGGTCTGCACACCAAGATCATGCAGAAAGCGAGGCAAGAAGCCAGGTCTATGCCCAGGGTTGGGCACCGCTTCGGTTTTCACAATCTGTTCGTTCTCAGTGTCGAAAACCATAAAAGTTTCACACCGGCCAAAATGTTCTGCTACCGCCTCTTTTTCGCTGGCCACCGCAATTCTCATTTGTTTCCCCCCTCAATTCTACTGAACAAAACGTCCATCGTCTTGGCAAAAATAGACCTGACTGCCTCTTTTGCCTCACAATCTGCTTCAATAATGGTAAGACCATGATTCATTGCCTTAACCACCTGGGCGTCAAAGGGTATTTTTCCCACAAGCGGAACCCCTCCTGTTTGACAAAACTCCTGGATACGCCTGGTGTTTTCCAGGTTAATGTCATACTTATTGATACAGACCACCGCGGCAGTGCCGAATTTTTCGGCTGTCTCGATAATGCGCTTCAGATCACTAAATCCCGACAAGGAAGGTTCAGCCACCGCCAAAACAAGGTCAACGCCGCTCAAAGATGCTATCACCGGACAGCCGATCCCGGGCGAACCGTCAATGATGGCCAGGTCTGTGTAAACAGCAGCCTGCCTCATTTCCCTTTTCACCTCGGTTACCAAAAGACCCGATGTTCCGCTTCCCATGTTGAGCTGAGCTGTGGAGAAAATCTTCTCCGAATCGTCAAAGAGCATAATCTCCCCATCTGCGTGTGGAACCATTGCAATGGCCGCAGCCGGACAGACAAACTCACATACACCGCATCCTTCACAGGCCAAAGGGTCCACCTGGTATGTGCCGTTTCGTGCAATAGCCTTAAACCGGCAGTGCTGGCAGCAGAGACCGCAGCCGGTGCACAGATCCGGATCAATCTCTGCCCGGGGCAAACCGAAAAAGTCCCTTCGGTTTGGCTCCTGCGTCCACCCGGCTGTCAGGTGCAGATTCGGTGCATCAACATCGCAGTCCGCATAAGCCCTAGCCTCAGCAAGCTTGATGAAGGCGCTGGCGATCGTTGTCTTGCCGGTACCACCCTTGCCGCTAAGAATAAGCAGCTGTTTCACGGTGCACCTCCTCACTTATGACTGCGAGCAAGTCAAGGAAGGCCGCGCGTATTTCTGGGTCTTTCCTCACTGCAATTTTACCCTGGGAAATGAAAAGACCAAGCTCGTGGCTGAAAGGAATCCTGGCCAAGACTTTAATATCCCTTGCGCTGCAAAAGTTCTCGGCCAGATTCTCACCGGGCAAAACCTTGTTGATGACAACACCGCAGGGTTTTTGAAAAAGCTTGACCAACTCCCAAACCAGCTTCAGATTATGTACACCGTACAAAGTGGGCTCAGTTACCAGGATGCAGTAATCGGCATCTTTAATGCTTTCCATAACTATACAGGCACTGCCGGGAGGACAATCGATAAACACAGACTCTGAACTGTCTTCCACATTGTCTAGGAGCTTCTGAATAAGGGGCACGCCAGAAGGTTCCCCAATGTTTAAGATCCCTGACAGGCACTGTACACTCCCGGATACCCCCCGTTGCACCTTGCCAATGGGCTTATCCCTTTCTGCTAAAGCCTTTTCAGGGCACACCAGCACGCAGCCGCCGCAGGAGTGGCAGATATTTGCAAAGATCATCAGCGTAGAGCCATTGTGGGCCAGGGCCCCATAGCGGCAAAATTCGACGCACTTACGGCATCCAGTGCAAAGCTCTGGATCCACAGCCGGGACTTGAACAGCAACTGTCTCCTCCGCTAGCTGATTTGGCCGGAAGAAGAGATGCCCATTTGGTTCTTCCACGTCACAGTCAACATAAACGGCAGACTCAGCTGCTGCTGCCAAGTTTACCGAGACAAATGTCTTGCCTGTACCACCTTTGCCGCTTAACACCGCTATTTTCAAATCAATCTCCCCCATGGTGGGAAAGCCCGGCGTGAATTTTGTCCAGAAGCAAGAGTTCGCCTTGCACAAAGCTCCGGATATTCTCCTCTAGGGATGTTCCATTCGTTTTGTAGAGCGCAATTCCGGCAGCTTGAAGCACTTGGGCGGCGTTCTCACCGCACCTTGGCGTCAAAACCGCTTGTACATTCTCATCGACAATCAGCTGCGCTGCTTTTATTCCTGCACCACCTGGGCTCGCCAGCGCACTGTTTTCCAAAAAAACGGACTCTTCAGTTTTTGTCTCATAGAGCAGAAAAAAAGGGGCCCGACCAAAGGATGCTGCAACTGAGCCCTGAAGACTCTCCTGTTCCGTAGGAATTGCTATTCTCACAACAAACCCCCCGTTCTAGCTAACTTCTGCCGCCCCTGTGCCTGCGGCAGCCCCGTCCGCAGCCGCGCCCTTGTCCGTCGCAAAGGAGGAACTCTCCGCCCTCGATGGTAAGAATTTTTCCATGGACCAGCGCATCTGCCAGCTTTCTTCTGGCACCGCTGTAGATCCCCTGAACCGTTGTGCGTGAAATCCCCATCTGGGCGGCGCATTCTTCCTGAGTAAAACCCTCCAAATCGATCAAGCGAATGGTTTCATACTCATCTACCGTCATGACGATAACATTCTCTGAAACTGCTGACCGTCCTAGAGGACCAAATCTATTCGCATCCGGAAGGGCGCATACCCTCCTCCACTTCCGCGGTCTGGGCATTTTCTCACCTCAACATCAGGGGAAAGCAGGCAGGTCAGCTGCCCTGCTTTCCTCCCGTTCTCTGTACTACTCATCAAACTCTTCCAGCTCCTCCTCAATCTCTTTGAGGCGAACCTTCAGCAGATCCCTTTCTTCTTCTAGAAACTCCTTTTCGGACTTGGCCGTACCCCAATGCCAGGGTGCAGCAGGAGCAAAACCGTAGGCAAAACCTGGGCCAGGCCCATATCCGTAGCCAGGTCCCCAGCCGCGCCTGCGACCCAATCTTCTGCCATATCCTGCCCCATAATGCCAGCCTGGATGACCGGCGCAGAAGCCAAAACCTCTTCCAGTCAGAGGCCCATAGCCATAAGGTCCCGTTCCATCATATCTAGGCAACATGTTCACCCCCCTCTGTTTCCGGCATATGTCAGTTATGTTTATTATACTTCATTTCAGACATATGTCAATAACTGTTGACCCTGAGTCTTCAAAAGATCAGAAAGGAGAGTGGCGGATCAATGGTGAAATATTCCTTGGTTTGCATTGCTCGCGCGGATAGGGTAATCTAGTATGTCGATGCCATCGGCAACCCCCGGGGCAGAGATACACGTTATGATCGTTTTGGAGAAGCAGATCCATGTCGAAGCTTAGAATGGTGCTGCTTAGTGTTTTGGTCCTGGTGATGATGCTCCTAACCGCTAAAGTCATCGCGAAATATGTGTTTGACAAAGCTGTGGACAGTGAGATTGAAGATCTTTTTCGCAATTTGAAAGAAGAGAATAGAGTAATAACTCGGGAAGATATAGCTGGTTTGCTCAAATGTGCAATATGGCTGGAGTACACTGGGGTAATTGGCAGGGAAAGAATTGCTTCTGTTTATCTAAAACAAAAAGCAGAAATGAGACTGGAAAAGGATCAAGCCTGGATGCCTGTGGAACGATCATGGCAAAGTTGGAGACAGGAGATGGCAAAATCTAAGGGGTGAAATCTGTGACCTGCAGTTTGCTCGAATATTATCGCAAGCACGGACCCATGACCGAGATCAAGGAGATGGACAGTCTTGTTGCGGATATTCCAGCGGATATCCCTACAATCGTAAGTTATGTCCAAAATATTCTTTTGCATGAACACTGGAGTGAAGCCTATGGCGTAGAACTGAGCGACGCAAGGCGCCAAGAACCTCTCATGCGCAGCTTCGAGGAAAAACTGGTATTTCTCAGGGATAAGGGCTTTACACATGTAAGTGAGGGAAGGACTAATCAAGACAAGATGTTTGGCATCTGCCGCGATTTTTCTGTTGTCTCTGCAGCGCTTTGCCGGGAAGCAGGGATTCCTGCCAGAGCGCGCTGCGGATTTGCCGCCTATTTCGAACCAGGCAAGTACATAGACCACTGGGTACTAGAGTACTGGCATCAAGAACAGGAAAGATGGATCATGGCAGATGCACAGCTGGATGAACTGCAGCAAAGTGCTCTCAAAATAGAGTTCGACCCCCTTGACATCGATGCTGAACAGTTCATTACCGCACCCCGAGCCTGGCTCATGTGCCGCCAGGGAAAGGCTAACCCTGACCTTTTCGGCATCTTTCAGTGGTGGGGTTATGATTACCTGAGATGCAACCTGCTCCTCGATGCAAACTCCCTGCTAAAAATGCCCATGCAGCCCTGGGACGGCTGGGATGGCTACAAGATCCTTCCCCTGGACAGATGGACTGACGCAGATTATGCCGTCCTAGATAAATTGGCGTCCTTAGCTCTCCTGGCGGATCAGGATTTTCAGACCTTCTCGGATTTTGTTTCAGGCCACGAAAAGATCAGGGTACCCGCTGACCTTGCAGAAGTGTACACTCCAACTTCCTAGCCCTCTCGGGCCTGACGCAGCATGCTGAATTCTAGTCCAGCAGATGCTTCAGCTCTCGCAGCACAGGTATGACTTCACTCTCGAACCAAGGATTGCGCTTCAGCCAGCCAATGTTCAAAGGTGAAGGGTGAACCAGGGGTAAGAATCGCGGCAAGTATTCGCGAAAATTCTTTACCGTTTCTGTCAGGTTTGCTTTGCGCCTTTCGCCTAGATAATACTTCTGTGCATAACTTCCAACTAAAAGAATTGTTTTCACATCTGGCATCGCCTCAAGCAATGGGGGATGCCATTTTTCTGCAAAGCCTTTGCGAGGCGGCTTGTCACCAGATTTGGCTTTGCCCGGATAGTAAAAGTCCATCGGCAGCTGGGCTATTTTCTCCGATCCGTAAAACTCCTCTCGGGTCACATCCAGCCACTCACGGAGACGGTCCCCGCTGGGATCATTCCAAAACAGGCGTGTCTCCTCCGCTTTGCGTCCTGGAGCCTGCCCCACTATAACCAGGCGGGCCTCTTCTGACGCCTTAAACAGGGGCGGAATTCCCCGCTCTGTGTATTCTTGGTTCATTGGATCTGCCATGATTGCCCGTTGGATTTCTGCAAAGACAGTCAGATCATCCACCCCCTTAAGCAAATAATTACACCCTGGCTATGCTTGTATTATCACAGGAATTGACAGCGCAGTCAAACACATCATTTCTTCCAGCGGTCAGCCGTCAATGCGTTTTAGCGCCACAGTTCATAAAATACTAAGATAACTAACAATCATTTGCAGTAAACAAAGGATTTTCCTGCCAAATGTAGAACAAGAAGGACAAATCGTACCGTAGTGCAGATATGGATCATGAAAGAGCACTTTGAAGGGTGCTTTTATGTCACTGGAATGTATCCGGGCGAGGTGCTGCCTATGAAGAGAACGATCAGTTTCCGTCCCTATATCATAATCATCGCCTTAGTTGTCGTGGTATTTATCGTCTCCAACTACTTCCTGGTCCGTTCAATCGAAGACACCTTTTTTGATTTTCTGGAGACGCAGTACATCAATCACGCCACTGTCTTTTCCCATGATTTGACCAAGGCGGCTGAAGCCTATCTGATCACTAACGACATGTTAGAAAGGCGGATTCTAAGCTCCATTCGCACAGTGGCACTGTACTCAGACCAAGTATCCAACGAAGCACTGGTTGATCTGGCTGACACCCTGGCGGTAGACGATATCTTCCTTTACAGCCCAAACGGCAGAATCGACTACTCCAGCCGCCCTGAGTATTTAGGCTGGCTGGCCAACCCGGGCCATCCGGTGCATGACTTCATGGTCAGCGGTTTGACTGTCTATGTGGAAGACATCCGCCCAGACAGTGAATCGGGTGAATACTACAAGTACGGCTATCTGCGCTTGGAGGACGGCCGCTTTATCCAGCTGGGGGTTCATGCAAATCTCATCGAAAACTTCCTGGCCCCCTTTGAAGTAGAACGCCTGCTCAATGAGATCAGTGCTTTTGACATTGTCGACCATGTCTACTATGTGCACCCGGATTTTTCTGTGAGCGGCTGCTGTGACACCGAAACCGTAGGTTTTCAACTGGACAATCCCCAGGTCTTAGAAGCTATTGAGACCAGGACCACTTTTTCCTGGCGCCGCCAGGTGGAGGGACAGAATCGGGAAATCTACGAAATATTTACCCCCATTTTCGTAGGAGACAGTTTCGGCGGCACATTGGTCGTAGCCAAGACTACAGACGAAGCAGACGCCATTGTACGCACTGCCATCATCTTAAGCCTTGCAGTCAGTACCATAGTCTTTGCCAGCCTTATCTATATTATGCTGTCCAACTACAGACATAGCAAACGGCTTGTATCATTGGCCTACAGTGACGCCTTAACAGGTCTGCCCAACAACGCGCATCTTTTGGAGACTCTGACCGAGGCCCTCAGCCAGAACTTCCAGTACAAGCAAGCCATAGTCATGATCCATTGCCAGAATTTAGGCATGATTAGCTCGACCTACGGACTGTCAGCGGGTGAACGCGTGATCAAAGCACTCGCGGACAAGCTGGCTGACTTTACATCAGATACCAGGCGGCTCTTTCGTTTCGATGTCAGCCGCTTCGTCCTCTACATTTCGGAGTATAGGACCAAAGCAGAGCTTGAGCATTTGGCCGAGAGCCTCTTAGACAAGCTGGTTCCCTCGATGGAGATCGTGGGGAGGCCCATTGAAGTTAGAATGGGGTTGGTTATGCTCTCCCCCACCGACCAGGCTATAGATGTGCTCACCCAGGCAACAATGGTCATGCACCATCTGGACGTTACCAAGAGCAGTAACAGATATGCGTTTTTTGATGCTGAAATTGAAAAGCAGCTGCAAAGGGAAGAGACAATTGCCCACGAGATGGCAGAGTTTTTGGCCGATCGGCAACAGGGCACGTTCCATCTGGAATACCAGCCGAAGGTGGATCTGACCTCAAATAAAATCATTGGCTTCGAGGCACTCTCCCGCATGACTTCGCCGACCCTGGGCCGGGTGTCGCCCCTGGAGTTCATCTGCATAGCCGAACGCCAGGAGATGATTGTCCCCTTGGGCTACTGGGCCCTGGAAACGGCCTGTCAGTTTATCAAGGAGCTGAAGGCGGAAGGATTCAGCGACCTCTATGTTGCAGTCAATATTTCGGTAGTGCAGCTCCTGCAGGAGGACTTCCCGAAAAAAGCTGAAGAAATCGTGACCAGGGCAGGCATAGATCCCTGCAGTCTGCAGTTGGAAATTACTGAATCGGTATTAATCGAAGATTTTGATGACATCCAGGCTAAACTGCAGTCCTTGAGGGATTTAGGCCTGACCATCGCCCTTGATGACTTTGGCACAGGCTACTCCGCCCTCTCGCGCATGGGAGAACTCGCCGTTGATGTGATTAAGATCGATAAGAGTTTCATCGACAAGATCCTGGTTGATGACAGCCACAGGCAGATTATAGATGAACTGATTGCCATGTGTCACAAGCTGGACCTGCCTGTGGTAGCCGAAGGCGTGGAGACAGAAAGACAACGTGAATACTTGCGGAACGTTGGCTGTGACATCATGCAGGGTTATCTGTTCAGCAAACCTTTGCCTGAGGATTTAGCACTGAAAAAACTCAAGGAGAATGTTTCTCACTCAGGGCAGGGTTTCTCAGAGAATTAGAGAATTCCTGTCCCCAACAAAACAGGGAAATCGAGGTGGTCGTATGCTTAAGAAGACTGGGTCCTCCAGGCGGTCCGCCGGAGTACTCGCTGTACTGCTTGTCACTCTAGTATTGTTTACTTCAGGCTGCTTAACCAATCCTGTTACAGGCAGACTGGGTCCCTCATGGCAAGTGCCCGTGAGAATCCCCTTAATTGCTGCTAAAGTTACTGTCGCCGACCTTCTGGACAAGGCTGATTTTGCTGCAGATCCCAGCGAAGATGGGGGTTTTAAGGCCGAGTTTTCTGTAGCAGACACCTTCGATCTCCAAGGTGTGGAAGTTTCCTTCTCCCCCATCACAGTTGAGGCAGA
>MTKW01004009.1_pt1 | contig 17108 bp, 18 predicted proteins | sample 1042761 | NCBI WGS metagenome assembly MTKW01 (sample SAMN06205366, study PRJNA360243) | anaerobic digester metagenome | biome: Wastewater treatment plant; feature: Anaerobic digester sludge; material: sludge; isolation source: anaerobic digester fed with sludge from wastewater treatment plant ... | reverse complement strand
TCAATTTCATCTATATAGATAATTCCGCGCTCGGCTCTTTCAATGTCATAGTCAGCAGCCTGAACCAAACGAAGAAGAATATTCTCTACGTCTTCACCGACATAACCCGCCTCTGTAAGGGTGGTAGCATCAGCAATGGCGAAAGGTACGTTCAAAAACCTGGCAAGTGATTGAGCCAAATAGGTCTTGCCGCTCCCGGTCGGCCCTAACATAACAATGTTAGCCTTCTGAATCTCGATGTCGTCGGTTGGCTTGCGGTAACGGCCTACCCGCTTATAATGGTTATATACAGCAACTGACAAGATCTTCTTAGCCCTATCCTGTCCCACAACATACTGATCGAGAAAGGCTTTGATCTCTCTTGGCTTGGGAACCTCCTGAAGATCGTGTTCTGCTTCTTCGTCAAGTTCCTCAGCAATTATCTCGTTACACAGTTCAATGCATTCGTCGCAAATGTAAACGCCGGGCCCGGCGATGAGGCGCTTCACCTGGTCCTGGTATTTTCCGCAAAACGAACACTTCAAGCCTTTTTGCTCTTCGAATTTGAACATCCTTTCACCCCATCTTTATTTGGCCGCCTTCGGACCGGGAAGAAGGATATCATCAACGAGTCCATAGGCCTTGGACTCCTCTGCAGTCATCCAGAAATCTCTCTCAGTATCCCTCTCAATTCGTTCAAGAGGTTGGCCTGTATGTTTGGCCAGCAGATTATTGATGCGTTCCTTGGTCCGCAAAATCTCCTTTGCCATTATCTGCACTTCTGTAGCCTGGCCCTGGACTCCGCCTAACGGCTGATGGATAAGAGTCTTGGCATTAGGCAAGCAGAACCTGCGGCCCTTAGTGCCTCCTGCCAGAATTACCGCAGCTATGCTGGCAGACAGCCCTACGCATATTGTTGATACCGGTGGCTTTATGTGCTGCATGGTATCATAAATTGCCAGGCCTGCAGTAACAGAACCTCCCGGAGAGTTTACGTATATTGAAACCTCTTTATCCGGGTCTTCTGCCTGAAGAAACAGTAACTGGGCTACTACCAGGTTGGCCATTTGATCGTCAACCGGAGCGCCAACAAATACTATTCTGTCTTTTAGGAGCCGGGAATAGATATCGTAAGCTCTCTCCCCCCGGCCGGTTTGCTCAACAACCATGGGTACCAGGTAATTCATCATAATTGCACCCCCCAAATCATAGGATTTCCCGATGAATCACTTGCTACCAAGCTCAAAAGCAACTCCTCACTAGTATTATAGCATTACCTGCCAGTAACTTTGACCGGTTCCAGGTGATTATTGCTTATGAGTCTCTTTCACTTCACCGGTTAAACCTGTGTCTTGTTGTATGACTTTTGCCTTATGTTTGCCTTGTTCTTGGCTTATTCGTTCTCTACAGGGCCTTTGGCTTTATCGGATTCTACCACATCACCCGGTTCTACGTCTGTAACGATTCCCTTTTCGCCGTCTTTTACAGGCTCAGACGCTCCAGCAGCTTCAGCATTCTCTGACTCAGCAGCCTTAGGGGCATCAGTAGATTCGGCCGTATCTTCTTCATCCTCTGCATCTTTTTCAGGAGCAGGAAGCGGAGTTCCGGCGTTAAGTGCCGCTCTTGCTGCAATCACGTTTAGGGTCTCGATACGCTTAATCTGGCTCGCAATATCGTCAAGGGCGCCTCTTATCTCTAGAGTAGTCTTGACTGCCTTAGGATCCTGCCCCATTTCAGCGGCAAGGCTTTCTACAACCTTATCTATGCTCTCTTCTGGTACCTGAGTATTCTCTTGATGGCCTACTGCATCTAGGATCAGGTCTCGCCTAACATCCTTTTCAGCCTCTTCATCGAGTTCAGCCTTTAANNCAATCATGACCTCAGGGATTTCCACCGAAGCTTTCTTAACAAGTTCTTCTTCAGCCTTCCCTGCATGCTGCTCTCTGGCCATTCTCATCCTTAGCTCAATGAGGTTCTTCTTTATGTCCTCGCGCACCTCTTCGGCCGAAGCCTTACCAAGATTCCTAGCTATTTCACCAATATCGCCTGGGACGTACTTTTCATATACTTCCTTAACCTCTACCTGAAACCTGAAGTTTCTGGGTTCCTGGCCTTCTTTAGCCGGATAGGCACCCTCAAAATCCTTGGCCTCACCTTTCTTCATGCCGATAAGTGCTTGCCCAAGGCCAGGAATGAAATTGTACTCCCGCCCCACTTCCACATAATTCATGTCTTCGTCAAACTCGAATTTGCCTTCCTTTGGTTCGTCGCCGGACTGATCGGCGGTGTCTAGGGACTTTACATGGCACGTGGCATAGTGGCCGGCTTCCAGAGATATACCGTCTTCCATAGGCCGAAGTTCAGCCATACGCTCTTTGAGCATATCAATCTGTTTGTCAACGTCTTCGTCTGAAACAGACGGGTCTTCAAATGGAACTGATATTGAACTATAGTCCTCCAATTTCACTTCAGGCATGACATAAACAGTTGCCTTGAACCGGAGAGGTTCACCTTTTACGAAGTGAATATCGGAAAACTCCGGGTCGTCTACAGGATCAAGTTTTGCCTCCTCGACAGCCTTAAAATATTCTCGGGGAAGAACTTCCTGCATTGCCTCATCATACAACTCAGCACCGTAGAAACGTTCTACCAGGTTTCTTGGGGCTTTACCCCGGCGGAATCCAGGGATTGTTGCCTTGCGCACTACCTTCTTGTACGCGCTGGCCAGTGCTTCATCTACTACTTCATGGGAACACTCGACTTCAAGCGAGACTTTTGAACCTTCTAGTTTCTCTGTAGTAACCTTCACAGTTTGGTCCTCCTTACACCCTGTAACGGGTTGAACACATCTCTTCACTATCCCCGAATGTAATCCAGCAGACCCAAAAACACAAGTTTTCGAGGAACAGCCTAAGTATTTTACCAGAAAACAATAACATAAAAAAAGCAGCAATGGTCCTGCAATTGCCGTGGCGGTTATTATTGGGGAGAGATAAGTGGTTACTTGCTCACTTAGTGAAACCAAAAGATCTCAGAATATCTCCACCACCGTTTCTAATGTGCTCCCGCACTACTGCCTCAGCCTTGTCGGGGTCCCGTGACTTGAGGGCATCAACGATATTTCTGAAATCCTCTTGCTTTCCGAGCAAGTGAACTGTTTGTCCACCAATTAGGAAAATAATATTATCCTCTACCCTGGCACATACTTGCTCCAGGCGTTTGTTCCTTGCGCACCCCACAAGATAGCTGTGAAACCTGCGTTCTAGAGCGAACCTCGAATTAGCACTAAGATCAGGAGCCTCAAGGCTATTCTTAAGATTTTCCAGCTCACATATATCTTGATCCGTCATCCTGCTGGCTGCCAGGCGTGCAGCCAAACCGTGCAATGCTTCGCGGAGTTCAAAGATTTCAAATACATCGTGGATCGATTTGGACACCACAACATATCCGCGTTTGGGAATCCTTTTCACCAAGCCTTCCTTCTCTAGCAAAAGAAGGGCACTTCTGACCGGAGTACGGCTCATGCCCAATTCTCGGGCTATTTGCCCCTCAGACAGAAGGGTAGTAGAAGTATCACCGCTAAGCAGTTTCTCCCTCAGCTGGCTATAGGCCACATCGGCAAGAGAAGATGATTGTGGCTGTCTATTTTTCATATTACTCCTCCATCGTGTATCAGTTTGCCCGGTTTCAATGATCTCCTTCTACGTAGCAATTGGGAATACCTGCCTCTTGATCAAGAGGGCCTTCGCAAAGGTATACTGCCGCATCAGAAGGGATAAATCGCACATTCCGGCTGTGTCTGGTAGACCATTCCTTGTGGGCAGCCTGGCACCGTCAGGCACCCTTTCTTGCAACATGGTTGGCCTAATTCTGTCGGGTGCCAGGACAGTGCTCACTGAAAAGAATAGTTCAGCCATCAAGCCCCTGCTTTTTCGTCCAGTCCAAGAAGCCCAAACAGCAATGCATCGCTTCTGTTGATAACCTCGCTGTTTAGAGCTGCAAGACGGGAAAGGGTTTCTTCAAATGAACCGCCGACAATACCTTGATCTCGTATACTGCTGCCACCTTCAACAGCTCCTGCACCTACTGTCATGGCAGTAACAATGGCCGTAGAACCTTTTAGGGCACATGTGGCTTTGGCACCATCGCAAAGCATTCCACATAACGATGCCAACACCTGGCTGGCGGCTTCCTTCATCTGAGCCTCATTGCCGCCAAGCATCCAACACACGGCACTTGCCAGGCCGGCCCCTGCGCTGAGTCCTCCACACGAAGACGACACCTCTCCAATGCTGGCTTTCACCAAGATATTAACGCTGTGAGCAATAGCAAGAGCACGAATCAATTGATCTTTCGAAAGCCCTTGCTCTGTGCCTAACGCAAGCACTGGAATACCTACCATGATCCCCTGATTTCCACTGCCTCCTGAAGTCACCACAGGCCAGGATACCCCGTTCATTCTTGCACAAATGGCCTTTGAAACATTACCGGCTACATCAATCATTGACATATCTTTACCAGAATCCCGGTGGTTCGAACGAACAGGCAAGATGACCCGCTCGGCAACTGTCTGACTCTTCTCTGCAAGACAGGTACAAGCCCGGGCTCCTTCCAAAAGCCAGTCAAGATCATTGAGATCTAGGCTGTAAACTGCCTCGAGCAAACGATGAAAGGTCCAGCCACGTAGGGGCCGCAAACTGCTTCCACCATCAGTTAAAGAGGCAGATTCAATGACGCTACCGTCAAAACTCACTCTGACAAAATTGGTATGTGATCCCTGGACAACGGCCTCTGCTTCATGACTCTTCGTGCGTATAACACATCTTGCATAGACGCCATCGTGGCCACGTGCCCACTTGACCTGCACCTTGCCCGATGAAACCAATGACATAGCTTTCTCTAATTGCTCATCTGTTGCATTACCAAGGATATTCAACCCATCCTCGGGCTTCTTTACAACTGCGCCAATTGCGGCTGCCATATCAGGCCCTTTGGTTGATGTGTTAGGGAGTCCTGCCGATAGTGCGTTCTTCAAAACTCCTCCGCTCAGATGAACCTCAATTCGGTCCGGAAACTCGTCCGTTAAACTTGCAGCTTTTGATGCTGTAAGTGCCACCATACCAGGTTCGGTACACACATTAGCCCATACCGATTGCTCTTCTAGCAAAGATTTCAACAACATTGCGTCCTGAACGTCTCTCAAGAGTACCATCTCCTATAGCTCATATGCTGACAACACTGACTCTCCGATACAATGCTCAATCTACCGTGAAGCGTTCACCTGGTTTGCAGCTGCGAACCGCTTCAGCAACAGCCTTGTATTTCTCTTCAGTGCAACCGGGCGGCACAACACAACCCGAGGAGACAATCAAACCCTTCCCCCCGCACTGGCATACGGCATCCTTTGCCTGGGCCCTTACCTCGGCAACAGTGCCATTCATCAATGTGTCAACCTGGTCTATTCCGCCTGCAAGGCACACACCGGTAAGTTTCCGTGCCTCTGCAAGGGTTGGGTACGTACCCCTATCGTGCCAGTTTAGAACATGAATCTTATAATCCAACACATCCTCAAAGTGAAGGTTTCGTCCGTGCAGGTGAGCAAAGACAGTAGCACCCATTTGCGCCAAGGCATCCAATATTCGCAGATCATATTGACGTCCCCACTCACGATATTCATCTCGCGTCAGCAAGTCAGAAGAAGCACACAGGATGCAGTACATAAAACCGTCAGCACCTGCTTCCATACATTTGCTGGCAAACCTCACTGTAGTATCACATATGGCATCAAGAGCATCGTGCAGCTGGGGAAGCCCTCTCCTAGCTGAGGCAATCGCGAAGTTTCCGGCTAGTTTCATTGCCACACTCATAGGGCTCAACAAGGTCTGGACAAATGGAGTGTCTGGATCCAAGTGCTGACGGACCAGGGATACCCCTCGGAGTTCCTGCCCGTAACGGCCTTGTGTAACATCAAGGGGTTCAATCTTTTCCCAATCTTTGTCTGCCTCAACACCCCAAGTTTCAACAGCAGGTGGATTATCTGTGCCAGGGTAGAAATGGGGGACAGTTCCCCAATCTATGGCCGAGTACATAGTAGAAGGAGTCAGCTTCACCAGGTCAAAATCAAACTGCTCCTGAAACTCCACAGTCAACCTTGCCAGCTGCTCCGGGTCAAAGTCCCGATTATGAAAAGGGCGCCATAGAAACACCGGGGTCTGATCAACTTCCTGGCCCAGAATTGCAGCGTGTATTCTTTCTCGTTTTGTCATTTTCTCGTTCAAGCAATTGCCTCCTTACATTGCAGGGGTTGTCCTCGGGCAGCCTGCAACATAATCCAGGCTGCCCGGTTTTTAAGAATGCCTTAACCGCTTATCTTAAGCCAGGTACCAAACAAGAACTGGAACCGCTCAATAACCAACGATACACGTGCCATAATTGTGGAGCCCAGAGATGCTCCAAATGCCAGCATCATGAGGTACTGACCTATAGTACCCGCGTGCTTTACTACAATACCGGCACCCCTCTTTTGATTCATTGTGTATAACAGGTAGCAAATTGGAAGTATTACACAGAGAATATAGATAGCGTCGTTAACATTAGTCCATTTGAGGTTGACTGTGGAAATCAGCTGTTTGAAAAACTCAGAATCTAGCGCACGGATAACGGAGAGGGCCATGGCAGTCCCCGTCATAAACTGAAGGGGAATCCTTGATACCCATTCTACCTGCTTAAACCACCTGCAAAGCAGCATGAGGCCTCCTATGATCACACCTAACCACATAAGCTCGCCCTTGGTTATCAAGGGTTGCCAGGCCTGAGTCTTGACGTTGTGAAAACCTTGAACAGTCAAATTCGCCGCAGTAAGCCCTATAAATAGGTGTTCTGTGAACCTATACACCGGGTTGTCTCCGAACAGGAAACTGTAAACTGCAATTGTGAAAAACGCCGCGATCCAAATCGCCACTGGGTTCATTACTTGACACCTCCTGCACGTTCCTTCTGATCACGCGTAGTTAAGTAGCCAATGTTGCCCAGGATAACCAGGGAGATGATCCACAAATGCCCCAGTGATTGGGCGTCCATTCCCGCAATACCCTTACCAGGTACTTTCGCCATAAACTCATATTCGGCCGCCCCGCTCATCCCGGCAACCATGCCTGAAAGCTGGCCTGAAGAGAAGAACTGCTGGGTGGATGCTAACACTACAGCGGCTATGCACGCCACCACTTTAATACCGTGGGGATCTCCTACGTGGGCGCAAAGCATCCGGGCCATATCTCCGCCACTGATACTTATAACAAGCTTAAAAGACTTTATGTCAGATATAGAGTCCCACAACTCAGACTGAGGGACCTGTCCGTAAATGCTCTTGAAGTCTTGCCCCATTGCCGCATATAGGGTTTCATCACCGGCCATGAAAGGCAAGGCCACAAAATCTATACCATCCTTATATCCCAAATCGGTTAGAAGGCTAACGTATCTGTCCACATATCGAGGTGTTTCCGGGTGACAAGATGCGATAACCATCTTAACCTGCTTGCTGACAAGATGTCGTAGCACAGCAATAGTCTGAGGCTCAAGTTCAGCTTGAGTGCTTGGGAAAATCGAGGTAGCAATGAGGACTGTCTCACCCGGTGCCACAGCATCAATTGTCTCAAAAGCCGCTTTAGCCTCACGACTCAGTTTGACCGGAAAACCTATGGGCTTAATTAACGGTATTGCAATAACCAAAATCATAACTGCATATATTAGTCTGCTGTCGAGTTTCTGTAACCGCTCCCCGAACCTCATGAGCCGCTACCCCCTTTGTAGCCACGTTCAAGGCCTGCAATTACCCTTAGGCCAACACCTATCATTCCTAACGCCGCACTCATGCTGAGGCTCCTCATCACTGCAGATGTGGGCACATTCATGATCCAATCGGCTATGCCAGGAAAGCCACTCCAAATTGCGTATCCAACCCCTACCTTGCCCAACATCACAAGTACGCCTGCCGACAGCAAGACAAACGCCTGGGGATTGCGTACGTTAAAAGCACGGTAGCAACCAGTCGCGAGCCAAAATGCATTCAAGGAGAAAATCGTCGCCTGAATGGGCACATACGCTGCATCATAGACAAAAGTGTAGATGGGGTGTTTTGGCCCCATAAACACTCCGATTAGTATGTACCCTACCAGGGCTGCTATTAGTACATAACTGTACTGCCAGGCGTCACGTTTGAAACGGATCTTGTTAAGAGACACCCTGAGCAAGTTGCCTGAACCAAGAACCATGGCAAACGCGGCAAGAAACACCGACCAGTTGAGAAACCATGTGGAAAGCCCCTTGAGGAAAGGAACATCCAGAAACTTATCTAACAAGACTACAGCGCCTGCAATGGTAGTTAACCACTTGGGCAAGTCTGTCTTGAGCCATTTCATCTCTATCCGCCTCCTTGGATCTAAAACTTGAGAATATCGGCGATAACTGTGTTTCCAAAAGTGCTTAGAATAGTGCCCAGGAGAGTGGCCCCTATGACGAATATCTTGCCGAAATCCTGTGCAGCAATAGTGGCCATTTTGCTCGGTTCACGGGTTACGTAGGCTCCTGCGGCAAATAGCTCGTCACCAATAAGTGTGTAGTCACATGTTGCCACCAGGAACGGCACCTGAGCTATCTGAGATGAACCGCCTATCTGTATGGCGCCTATCTTGTGACCTACCTCACCGAGCATCATCGACTCACCGTAAATATGGCCAAGCATGATGTTGGCTCCGGGTCTTTCGCGTGTAAAGATACCGTAGATTCCTGCTGTATAAGCGCTCACAAGATCAGAGAAAAATCTGATATTGTCTTGCTTGAATTCCTGCCCTGCCCCAGCCATTTTGTATGCCGAACTGACCAGTTCTTCAGTAATAGCGTGGACCTCAGGACGGGCAGTGCTAACTATGATACCAGTCCCTGTCTCTGCACACTTTGTGGCAGTATAGTTCAGTACCTCGAATGATGACATGATGGCGCTGTTGTACTCGCCTCTACCGAATGTGTAATGTACCGGCCTGCCCATTTCTGTACAGCGGCCCACTGCATCGTCGATAGCGTCGAGACCGGCAATAGGCCGGATATCAAGGGGTTCCCCTCGCTTGCACCGGGTGTAGTAAATCAGATAGACAAGAAAAAAGACAACGCAGAACGCCAATTTGAATACGTTACCTGGAATCATCCTAAGTTACCCCCTTCTGAATTCAGTTGATATCACTTCAGCTCGAGTAAGAACCGAGAATCTCTTGCCATGCCCTGATGTACGTCTCTTTTGTATACACCGGCTTATACTTCTCTTTTATCTCAACAGCCAAAGCTGCATCGTCCCACAAAAGGTCAATTACTGTCATGGCCATTGCCTTTGCAGGCATGACATAAGCAAGTTCCTTATCAGCGATTCGATAGTCAGCCTCGTGGATACGTCCTTCAACACCGCCTGCACGCTGGTGGACAGCAGGCATTAAGTGCGAGATATCCCCCATATCGGTACAACCTGCAACGTGCCTCTGAATTCCTACTGCGCCCTTGCCCACAAGAGCCTCTGAGTTCTTTAAAAAGGCCTCATCAAGGGTAGGCTCGGTAATGCGAGGTAAATAGCCTGCCATGGTCTCGATCTCAACCTCAGCACCTACAGCCAGTGCCCCGGCTTTTAGTGAACGATCCACTTTCCTGGCTGCATCAACCAGGGCCTCTACCCTCTTACTTCTGATAAAGATCTCTACCTGAATGTCAGCCGGGACAACACTGGGCAGGCCGCCTTTGGTAATGAAGGCGTGGACACGTACCATATCTTCATCTCTGAAGGTTTCCCTGTTTGCATTGATAGCCATAAGTGCAAGATTGGCGGCGTTTAGCGCATTTATGCCTTCGTGAGGAGCAATGCCTGGATGAGCCTCTTTGCCTATGAACTTAGCACGTTTCCGCAACGAGCCTATGTGGCCTCCTCCAACACCCATCTTGAATTCTTTGCCGGTTACAGCCCCTTCCATAATGGCAGGGCTCATTGGGCCTGTATGAACCATCATGGCCATGTCTACACCGTCGAGAGCCCCCTCGACGATAAACTGCTGTTTCCCGCCGGCCAGCTTGATTTTCCCTTCTTGCATCAATTTACTAAGGTGTCCAGGATCGGAACCCTCTTCTGCAGGTACTGCCAAAAGGGCAACGTCACCGCCGAGAAAAGCCATAGCACCTGAATCTGCAAGTCCCATAGCTGCGCCTAGCATTGATGCTATTTGGGCATTATGGCCACAACAATGGGCAGCACCTGTCTCAGGATCTGCGTCAGGATGATCCCGGCATATAACTGCGTCCAGTTCCCCCATTATTCCTACTGTCACGCGGCTCTGGGCCCCTTTCATACGGGCCTTTATGCCGGTTATGGCTATACCCTTTTCATGTTCAAGCCCCATTTCACTGAGCTTGTCTGAAACCTTCTGGGATGTACGAGTTTCCCTATAGGCAAGCTCCGGATGGGCGAATATGTCCTCGCCGAATGCTATGATCTCATCTTTTCGCGCATCTATAGCTGCACAGACCGCCTTCTTGCATTCCTCTTTGTTCAAGATGCCTAACCCCCTTTATCAATCACTGGCTTGAACAGGCTCGATCTCGCCACAAGCTCACTTTCCTGTGCCGCAAGCTTCCTCTAGAGCCTTGCGAACAGCATGTATATTCTCGAGAGGTATATCCGGGGGAGTCACACACCCAGGTGTCAATATCAAGGGGCACTCGCCGGCATCCTTAACCGCCTTGAAAACCTCATCTCTAATAGCCGAGTCCGGGCCTCTATATAACGGGCCTTCTTCATTGAGTCCGCCCATCAAGCACCGCTTGGTGCTGCCTCTGTACTCTGCCAGAGACGGTCCAACGCGTTTGTCGTGCCAATTCAGAACATGCACATCATACTTTTCTCCCAACTCAACCATTGGGTTGTTTCCATGAAGGTGCAATATGTTGAACCATGCATCTTGAGCGGCTGCAAGAACCTTCTGGTCATACGGAACTCCGAACTCTTCGTACTCGGTGGTTGTAGTCATTTCTGTAGTAGCAAGCTGGGTAGCAAAGAACAAGCCATCGGCTCCTGCATCAATCGCCTGCCGCACAAATTCTGCTGTTACATCTGCAATAACACCAAGTCCCTGGTGAACCTTATCTGCATTAGTGCGCATATGTTCTTTCAGAACCGGCCTCGCCATTTTGATAGCAGTAGTCAGAGGGCTAAAAACAGTCTGGAGAACCACAATTTCACCATCTGCCATATCTTTGATGATCCTCAAAGCTTCATTTGCCTGACCAAAAGCTCCTTTGCCCGGATCAATATGGCCAAGTTCAGCCCAGTCTGAAGGTGACTGTACTGCAAACGTCTCAACTTCAGCTATGCGCACACCGTCATCAAACATTTTGATCTTGTTGCCCCAATCAATGGTTGAATACAATCCGTTGGGCATGAGTTTGACAAAATCAAAATCCATTTCTTTGTATAGGCTGTATTGAATCTCAGCGAGTTTCTTGGGGTCAAAGTCTATCAAAGTACTGTGAAACCATACTGAATAGGGAATCCTGTCGGCCTTTCGGCCTGCCAACACACTTTTCAGCCTGTCCTTCTTGCTCATTATTTCCGATCACCTTTCCATTGTTGAATGCGTCTCATAAAGTAATTGGAGTTGCCGCCCCCTTTCTCCATCACGCTTGGCTCCTTGTGTATACATCTTGTGTCCCATCTTGTATACAAGTTAGGATACTTAACTTCAATTCGACATGCATTCTCAATTTCCTTCTGACTTTGAGCAAATCTGTAACATAACGAAGGTTATTTGGGCCATTAGTGATGATTTTCGTCATCATACGATAAGCAGGGTAAATATGTTCGATTAGCAGAAACTCAAAGGGCTCCCCCGAACAAACCGGGGAAGCCCTTGAGTTTCAACTGACAACGCACTATGACTGCAATCAGACCTCTAGCAGTAATTGTGTGGATCAGGACATAATTACTTTATGAGTTTTATCCACTGTCCAAAAAGCAGCTGCATTGTCCCGATAGAGAGTGAAATACGCCCCATAATACCATTTCCAAAGGCCGCTCCAAAGGTAACCATCAGTACCCATCTTCCTATGTTTGAACTAACTGAAAGTGCCCGGTTCTTTGGAAAGGTAAAGAAGAAATATGTAAGCACAGCGATGGTGCCGAGTACCACTACAATATTATTCACTGAATTTAGCGGCACCATTGTAGCCTGCAATTGTTTGATGAACTGCTGGTGAACAGCACCTCGAAGCGCTACAGCAGCGCCCATACCAACTATAAAAGCAAGAGGCACCCTTGATGCCCACCTGGTTGACTTAGAAAACCTGCCGAACAGCATAAGGCCCATTATGACGGGGATTATCAGATATAGCTGGCCATTTTTCGTAATAGGGTTCCATGCCTTGTCTACAATGTTGCCGTAACCCATAACAAGATAATAGCCTGCGCCTAACCCAACGAATATGTGTTCAACGGCCCGAAAGACCTTATTTTCTTTCCATAGGAATGAATAAGCCGCTAAAGTAAGTAACGCAGATACCCATATTCCAATATCAGTGCTCATGACTACATCTCCCTTCATTGGACTTGCCCACGAGACCTCTTCTCAATGATGTAGGCGACGTTACCCAAGATGATGAACGTAATGAAAAGCAAGTGTCCCAGACTCTGTGCGTCCATTGCAGCAACAGCCAATCCCGGTTCTTGTATCTTGAGTTCGTATTCTGCACCGCTGCGCATACCAACGAGAAGCCCCATCAACTGCCCGGATTGAACAAACGCCTCCTGTGCAGGCCCAAGTACAGTAATTACGCCACCTATAATAGGTACTCCAAGAGGGCCCGCCTGCCGGATCCACTCTGCTGTAACTGAGTCGGAGAAATATATCAGGAGCTGGATGTCCTTGCCGCTTTCAATCCCGTCCAAAATCGGCAATCCCGCCGAAGAGTTTCCGTAGAAGTCAGTAGGGCACGCCTTTTGGGGGTCACGTATGAACACACCCATGGCAGTCTCGCCGCCGGCCAAATGGCCAAGGTTACAATAATCCTCACCATATACCTTACCTGCCGCCTCATATATTCGGAATACGTTGTCTGCAATCATGGGCCCCTCAGGCTTAAAAGAAATTCCGATAATTCGCGCACCCTTTTTATTAAGATGCTTCACAATCGAAACAGCCTGCGACTCGAGTTCAGCTTTTGAACCTGGGCCATAACCGATATCCAGGACGACTGTATCACCGGGTGATAGCTTCTCAATTTCAGAATATACTTTTTCTGTATAATCGCCTATTGATATTGGCAAGCCAATGGGTTTGACCAACGGCCCTACGAGAACAACGGCTAGCAAAACATAGAGAATGCGCCGGTCTATATTTCCAAACTGTCTCATCTCAACACCCTCCTATTCTTGCCCTCCAAGATATCCGCGGTCGATGCCAAGGATTATCCTGAGCCCGGAGCCGACAGTGCCAACAGCCGCTCCAATCAATACGCCGCGGCTTCCGGCAACGTTCGGGCACTGCATAATCCAGTTGGCCAAGGCGGGAAACTGACTCCAGATTACCTCTCCAATCGGTGCCCGCCCTAGCATGACTATGCACCCTGCAACCAGCAGTGCGGTGGCCTCGAATGATCGGGCTCGGAAGGCACGGTATGCCGCTGATAGCAAGTAGAAAGCTATCATGGAATAAAAAGCCGCCCCCAATGGAGTTATCATGTTCTCGAAGATGAACTTGAAAGTAGATGACTGACGGCTTATAAGGCCTGATATTACTGCCACGGCTAAAGCAATAAGAAGAAGGACACTATTGTACCACTCACCACGCCGCTCAATAATTCGGCCTGTGTGGGTTTTAACCAGGCCTACTGCAGCCAGCCCAAGGGCAAATGCGGCGATAATTACGCCCCAGTTCTGTGCCTCGATCCCCCATGCATTAAGGGTATCCGACTTGAAGAAGTACTCAAACACCATTAGGAAACCAACTAATCCTGCTACTAGCACAGGGATTTCTCTTTTGAAACTTCTCAATCAAAACACCTCCAGGCTAAAGACTCAGCAACTTGGCCAATGAATTGCTGCCAAAGGTCGCCAAAATGGCCCCAACAAGAATCAGGCATACACCCGCCAACTTCACCCAGTCCTGCCCGGCAGTACTCCCCAGCTTTACAGGGTCTTGTGCCAGATAGGCTCCTGCTACCAGCATTTCGTCTCCGATTAGTGTGTAGTCACATGCGGCTACCAGGAACGGAAGCTGAGCCATACTTGTCATGCCGGAAATGGAAATTGCACCTGCCTGGGACGAAGCTTCTGCAACAAGCATTGCCTCTGCCATGAAGTGCCCCAGCATGAGTGTTGCTGCTGCCTTTTCTCGCTGAATGAAACCCATGCAGCTCGATGCGTAAGCCCACTGTGTCGGCGAGAAGAACTGCACTTTCTCAGGATTGAATAAGTCCCGGTTACCTCCTTGGAGGTAACCCTCCTCCACCATTTGCAATGCGAGAGGATAAACGTTGGGCTGAGAAATACCGACTGTCATGTCAGCCTTGTTCCTTGCGACAATGCGGGTTGCATAGCCAAGTATCTCCAAAGCCGCAAAAGTCACTGCAGCGTAGTCGCCGGTAATGTCAGCCATACCTGTCGTGTAAAATACTGGTTTGCCGGTTTCCGTAGCCCTGCCGATGGCCTCTTCGATAGCGTCAAGTCCCGCAATCCTGCGTATGCTGGGCAGCTGTTTCCGTGCCCTACTAATCCCATAGAAGATTGCAATGGCTATGAAAATAAGAGCCGCGAAACTGGTAATCTTGCCATCTTGCACTAAAAATACCTCCTTATCCGGTCATAGGTAGTAAAACCATTCTGTAATGATCTCTACTTACAGACTCATCTATCAACTGCTTTAGGGTCCGTAAATGCAAAGGANNGACCAGAAGCCGCCTGACAGATCAGGCGGTAAATGCTTGTTTCAAGTTGACTCTGCTTTGTCTCCTGGTACGATGTAGCGCTTCCTCTAGTGCTGCATTAGTGCTTGTTCACGCCAAGGGACTCAAACCAAGGGCCAATATGTGCCGGGTTCACCTCCTCACTGTTGAGGCTAGATCAGTACATACTATATATCCTGCAAATACCGTGCCATAGTCATGGGAAATGCTCCCAGCAGTGGGTTTACACTAAATGGTATCAATCCAGACGGCAGAGTGTTCAGAAACATGTATTGCTTAGGTAAGCGAATTGTTCCAAATACTGAACTTAGGCGGTCGGTATTGCCTGCAACAGAACCAACCGAGTATCCATAACCTGTCATGAATATCGAGTATACAAGCATGCTGGACCCTGGCCTGGCCAGTAGCACAGGATTGCCACTGGCGAAAACAGCATAGCTGCACTAACTGCCCATTCAAGTACTGCGCATTCCATTACACAAGAGACTCTTACGCAAGTTAAAAGAATAAGGCAAATGTCTATAGCAATAGAAACAAATACCCTGTTCCAACCATTAGCACATTGCTGATGCTGTGCATAAACATTGGATATACAATGCTGCGACTGTCTTGGTATGCTTTGCCCTGGATAGTGCCTAACACAAAAGCGTATAACACCTGGAAGTAATTTGCTTCAATGGCAAACGGAAATAAAGACCACTTCATATGTGCAATAGCAAACAAGAAAGAGGCGACAATTGTTTCTAAGGTAATACCCCACTTTACTCTTACACTCTTTCCCATTACTTGCACGAGCATTGTAATGGGGATCGCCCGAAACAGAATCTCCTCGGCAGGCCCGCTTAAGAGCAATTGAAAGCCCAGCGTTCCAAAAACATTACTTGTGTTCAACGGAAAATCGTAAGCAGGTAACGTATTATTGATATACATAAGTATATGGCTAACAAGGGTAACCCCTGCAAATATGGCAGTATACATCACTGCATATTCGGTTCCTTTTTTCCTGTCGCCAAGGCCAAAACCGAAATCAACTTTCAGCAGCTTGCTTAGTATCACAATTGCAGCCAGAGCAATCAGCATTTCGGTAATGTGGTGAACAGAAACCCATGCAAAGGCTTTGTCTGGGTCAAACCCCTCGTAAGGGAGTGAATCGGCCACGATTCTCCCCAACTTACCCAGTACTTTCTGAAAAGCAAGCACCAGCAAAATCATGATCCCGTATAACCATGTTTTTATGCAATCGGTTCGTTCCTCAGATCCACAAGCTCGCTCTATCAACGATCTCACATATTCTTCATCTACTCTTTCGCACAAACAAAAATCCCTTACACCGTCGTCTGTAATTCTCTTGAGGTTATCGTAATAGGATAAATACATTGTTCCGCCTTCTTCCAATATGTCAAAGCAGTTCAGCAGTACATTCGGTTACGTACGGATATTGACAAGCACTTTACAACAATCTCCNNGCAGTGATCATGGCGAACATGGGATCTAGGCACCAGCCATTACAAGGATCTGCTCCTCCCATTTTCTTGGACAGCGCGCATAACTTGCACGAAACTGATGTAACCATATAGCCGTCATCTGTTCTTTCCACAGACCAATTTGCACAACCAAAAATCTCTGAAAGCTTACAAAAGACATCTTCGATGGTTTCAATGCCAAGCTGTTGATTCAAAAAGGGCGCTGTCTGTGCCTGCCTTTCTTTTCTTCTCTCTACGATTGTGTCAAGTACCTTTAGCTTGTCATAAGTGTTTACAGTCTCTGCTATAGATGCCGCATAGGTATTTTGTAATATGGCAAGTCTCTGCTCAATATTCAATTGTGTCTCTCCTTTACTGTGCTGTTTATTCATACGTTGTTAGGCAACGGGAAAATAGATCGCTAACATTCCACGAAATTGCTTCTCTGTCAATACCCAACGCCTTTATACCTAACGTTCGTTAGGAGTCTATCAAATGGAACTCCGGATTGCAATATGTTTTTGAAATATCACATTATATTGTGAGCAGTTTACCTTTACCCTTCTCTAGCAGTAGTACGAGGGAGGGGATTTGAAGGCTTACGCCGAATAAGGCGCTTGATCCTAATTTCTCCAGATAGATGTTAGTGATAAAATGAATGCGCCCATCACTTATTTCGAG
>MTKW01003673.1_pt1 | contig 17127 bp, 13 predicted proteins | sample 1042761 | NCBI WGS metagenome assembly MTKW01 (sample SAMN06205366, study PRJNA360243) | anaerobic digester metagenome | biome: Wastewater treatment plant; feature: Anaerobic digester sludge; material: sludge; isolation source: anaerobic digester fed with sludge from wastewater treatment plant ... | reverse complement strand
TTCAGAACAATCCTGAGCTTTTCTGTGCTTCAAAAATTGTTGAATTTCCAATTGAGTCGGAGATGATGCAGCAGGCTATCAAATATTCACCCATATTGAGTCAGGCATCTGTCAAAGATGACTTCAGCTCTTTCACCACCCGGATGAATCTGCTGAACATCGGGAAAGCACAGGTGTTCACCATCCCCGGAGAAGCGTTACCCAATATCGGTTTTTATCTGAAACGGAAAATGAACACCCGGCAACCGTTTCTTTTTGGCCTCACCAACGATGCCATCGGATACATTATGACAAAAACCGATTTCGACAGTTTTGAAAGGTACAGATACATCAGCCGCACATCTTTAGGCGAAATGACGGGAGAAATATTGATTGAAGAGGCGCTGAAAATGGTTGAAGAAAACCCGGGTTCTGAAAAATAGAAGGAATAGGAGTCAGCCGCAATTTAATCTACTGTTTTCAGCTCAGCTTTTGTGGCAATCGTAAGGAAATTTTGCAACCAGCGGCATTCGCCTGCCGTTGCCGAAGGCAAGGGAACTCACGCGCAAAACGGGCGCTGCCTGAAAGCGTTTAAACTCTCCTGAATTTACCAGCCGAATTACTCTTTTTGTCAGTTCCGGGGCAAAGCCTTTGCTGACAATTTCACATGGTGAAAGATTTTGCTCTATGTAATGGAATAAAATTTTATCAAGAACTGCATAATCCGGCAGTGAATCGGTATCCAATTGANNCCTTTGCGGTTAATAAACCGGGCTAAATTATAAACATCCGTTTTATACACATCTGCAAGAACTGCCAGGCTTCCAGTCATGTCGCCATAAAGTGTTCCGTACCCCACGGCGCTTTCACTCTTATTGCTGGTATTCAGCAAAATGTGTCCGAATTTATTGGAAAGAGCCATCAGCAGTGTTCCCCGCACCCGCGCCTGAATATTCTCTTCTGCAACGCCGGATTGAGTATCACGGAAAAGGGGGAAGAGCTTCTCATTGAAACTATCAACCATTTTCTGAATAGGTAAAATATCATAGCGTATTTTCAGGTTTTCAGCCAATTCGCGGGCATCCGCTACGCTGTGCTCCGGCGAAATTTCTGAAGGGAGTAAAACAGCCCAAACATTCCCTGCCCCAAGAGCGCGCTCAGCCAAAGCAAGAGTTACAGCCGAGTCGATTCCACCCGACAAGCCAATTAAAGCCTTGCTTAATCCTGACTTTTGAAAAAAATCCCGGATACCCAAAACCAGCGCGTCGTGAATTTTCTCAATGGTTTCTGTTTTTTCCTGAAGCTGAACAACACCGCTATTTTTCGTGTCAACCATTCGGAAATCCTCTTCAAACCGATTCAGCTCATGGGCAATTTCACCGTTTTGATTGATGAAAAGCGAATTGCCACCAAAAATCAGCTCAGCGTTAGCGCCAACCTGATTCACCTGCAAGACGGGAATCTTGATTTTTCTATCCGTTGCACACAGTTTATCTTTTCGCTCATCCTCCTGATTCCACGCAAACGGAATTGCCGAAATATTTATCAAAAAATCGGGATTGAGTTTAATAAACTCCCGTGTGGGCGACTTCCCATAAGAACTGTTTTTATTCAGTCTGCCGGCATCTGAGCCATATTCCTGAAAATCATCGCCAATGGTAATCCCAAAACGTTCGCCGCGGTATTCAACCACCTGAAACTTTTGGTTCGATTTGAAATGGCGGCTCTCATCAAATGCGCCATGGTCAGATAAAACGGTTTTATCCTGAAACGACACGATTTTTCCGCCGGCAAGAAAAAAAGCACAATTGTAAAGTTCATTTCCGTTTTTCGTTTCGACAGAACGTGGCGCTCCCACAACAGCCGCAATACCGATACAGGACTTTGCAATTTTCGCCACTGAATTCTCCGTCATCCGGATAAATTCTTTTCTTGCCAATAGATCAAACGGATAATAGCCTGTTACAGATAACTCTGAAAAAACAATCAGGTCTGCCCCACCCTTTTTGGCTTTTTGGATATATTCAACCATTTTTCGGGCATTTCCGTCAAAATCACCGATTTTGAAATTTAACTGCGCAGCAACAATTTTCATCTTACACCTTTTTTAAAATCTTCCCCAAAATTACGCAATTTGTTCTTGTTTTATTCCCGGGTTTTGTTTAAAACAAGATAAAACAAAAAAGCTCAAAATGGCAGACTGCATATAATTCAAATGTTTTGTCAAAAATATTTTTATAATTTTGACAAAAACATTCAGAAATTTTATAATTTATGAATTTCATTCATTTTGATAAAAGAAGAGCAGGGGTAAGATTTTTTGTTTTATTCATGTCAATTCTTACAATTTTGCCTTCCTGCAGGCGAAATCCCCTGAAAGTGAATATTTCCGGGATTAAGGAAGAGGTGCAGATTGTTCGTTTCGAGCAGGAACTTTTTAATTTGCCCTTAATAGACACCCTAACTGAACTCACCTCACTCCGAAGCCATTATCCGGAGTTTTTCGATCTGTTTACATGGAAAGTTATCGAAATTGGGGGAATTCAGGAAGAGCATTTTCCTGAAGCGATGGGCGAATTCCTTGCCGACACTATGATTTTGGATATTAAAACTCTTGTGAGCAGAGAGTTTTCAGATTTAAAAAAAATTGAAAAGGAGCTGATTGAAGCATTCAAATATTTTAAATACCATTTTTCTAAAAAGGAACTTCCGGTTATCTACACCATGATTTCGGGTTTTAACCAGTCGGTGGTAACAGCGGAAGACATTATTGGCGTGAGCCTCGACAAATATATGGGAAGAGAGTTTCCCTACTATAAGCAGTTAAGCAACGTTCCGATGTATAAAATAACCAATATGCACCGCGCCAAACTGGTTTCTGACGTTGCTTATGCGTGGGGAATGACGGAGTTTGATGACAAAGGGGAAGCCACAACCGTGCTGGATCACATTGTGCATCAGGGAAAACTGATGTACTTTGTGGATGCCTTGCTTCCCGATGTTCACGACACCCTGAAAATCGGATTCACTTCCCGGCAATTGCAGTGGTGCAGGAAAAATGAAGCTCAGATGTGGAACTTTTTGGTAGAAAACAGAATGTTGTATTCCAACAAACGGATGGATATTTTGCGCTTTATAAACGACAGTCCCAATACCACAGGCTTCCCGGTTGAATCGCCCGGGAGAAGTGGCATTTGGATTGGCTGGCAAATTGTCCGGCAATATATGAAGAGACACAGGGAAATCACTGTGAGTGAACTGATGAAAGACACAGATTATCAGCAGATTTTAAACAGTTCGGGATATTTCCCGGAATAGATATTTTTAAATTCAGGCTAAAAAAAAATGAGGTAAACCAAATTTGGTTTACCTCATTTTTTAAGAATTTATCAATTTTTACAACTCTTTGATTTTGATGTTACGGAACCAGACATCATCGCCATGATCCTGCAAGGCGATATAACCTGATTTTGCAACATCTGCCCAGTCGGGATTCAATTCAGGGAACTTGGAGTCCGCCACCAAAGCATTCCAGTCGTCTGTCCACAGATGATATTCCAGAACGGTTTCACCGTTTTGCTTGTGCACAACAGTTCCCTTATACACCAGAATTTCGATGGAATTCCACTCACCGGCAGGATTTGCATTCTGCGGTTTTGCCGGAATCAGATCGTAGAGAGAGCCTGCCTGACGGTTTCCATCTTTTCCAAGCATGGCATCCGGATGGCGTTCATTGTCAAGTATCTGCATTTCGGGAGCGGTCTTCCAGATTGGCCAGTCTTCAATTTCCTGTCCCAAATAGAAAATTCCCGAATTTCCGCCTTCACCCACTTTCCAATCCATTTTCAGATGAAAATTAGAAAACTCCTTATCATAAAGAATATCGCCGCCATCTTCGGAGCCGGCTTCTCCCCTGCCCGATCCCTGGCAGTACAATGTTCCGTCAACAACTTGCCAGCCGGCAGGAAAATGGTCTTTATTCACACCACGCCAGCCATTACTGGTCTTTCCATCAAAAAGCAATACCCAGCCTGCATTTTTTTCCTGTTGAGTTAACTCATTTGGCCCAACATCTTCAACTACTGCCGATTTTTCTTCAGCTTGTTCGCCGGATTTCTTTTTCCCGCCTGTACAGGAAACTGCAAAAATCAGAGCACTAACGAAAAAGAAAAGAATAATTTTTTTCATTGTAATCACATTTAAATTGGTTAATGAACTATTGAATTATCTGTAACATTTATGCAAATATAATTGAAAATGAGTAGATTTAAAAATCATTAGCTTTACTTAATTGATAAATTTTTTCTAAGAACTCACCGGACATACTTTAGCATTTCAAATAATCTTTTGTAATTTCGGACATCTGTATTTATGTAAATTAAAAATTCATTTTTATGATAAGTTTAAGAAAACCAAAAAGAATCGGAATTTTAACTGCCGGGGGCGATTGCCCCGGACTAAATGCAGCAATTCGCGGCGTAGGAAAAACAGCCATTGTGCAATACGGAATGGAAGTTTTGGGTTTTAATGCCGGATTTTTGGGGCTGATCAACAAAGATTACATTACGTTAAAAGAATCGCAGCTATCGGGAATTCTAACAGTTGGCGGCACCATTCTGGGAACTTCACGCGAAAAACCCTTTAAGCTTGTGAAAAATGATTCCGGAGAACCCGAGAAACCGGAAAAACCAGAATTAATCAAGCAAACCTACGAAGACCTTGGGCTTGATTGCGTGGTTTGCATCGGCGGCAACGGGACGATGAAAACAGCCAGCATGCTGGCAAATGAAGGGCTAAATGTCATTGGAATACCCAAGACCATTGACAATGATGTTTGGGGAACGGATGTAACTTTCGGCTTTGACTCCGCGGTACATATAGCCACCGAAGCAATCGACCGGCTTCACACCACCGCAAACTCACACCAGCGGGTTATGATTATCGAGGTGATGGGGCACTCAGCCGGATGGCTCGCACTTTATTCAGGAATTGCCGGAGGAGGCGATATTATTCTCATCCCGGAGCTGCCCTATAATGTTCGTTCCGTTTGCAAGAAAATTGAGAAACGCTATGAAGGGAAAAAACCCTATTCCATTGTTGTTGTAGCCGAAGGGATAGAACGTCCGAAAAGAGATTCTGCCGCAACTTATATTGCCGAAGCTATCACGACTTACACTGAAATTGAAACCCGTGTAACCGTTCTGGGTTATGTGCAGCGCGGTGGCAGCCCTACTCCTACAGACCGAATCCTTGCCACGGAATACGGCTCATTTGCAGCAAAATGTATTGCTGACGGCGAGTACGGAACAATGGTTGCTTTCAGTAACGGAAAACTTATCACGGTACCCTTAGAGGAAGTAGGTGGAAAAACCAGGCTGGTTGAGCCCGACAATTCGCTAATCATTCAGGCCAGAAATATGGGCGTCTCCTTTGGGGATGAATATTTGTAATACCGATAAAGTTACAAAGGAATATGAATCAGCTTTTTGGTGAGGAAAAATTCTTCATCAAAATATTTGGATAAATCCTGAACAAAAGCGCTTTTTCGAAAGAGCCGGAGTTCTCTTTCAATATTTCCTCCTTTCAAATAGATAACGCCGTTGGGAATTGCATTGCGATGCTGTTTTGAGATGTTCTTTCTGACCCAGGGAATAAATTCAGGCAGCGAAGTTACCGCACGGCTCACCACAAAATCATATTTGTCTTTGAGCTGCTCTGCTCGGATTTGTTCAGTAGTAACATTTTTCAAATCCAGCGTTTTTACAACTTCATTGACCACTTTAACTTTTTTTCCAATGGAATCGACAAGATGAAAATGCACTTCAGGAAAGAAGATGGCTAAAGGGATTCCGGGGAAGCCGCCTCCTGTGCCAACATCCAGAATTTGCGTTCCTGAAGAAAACCGGATAAACCTGGCAATGGCAAGCGAATGGAGAACATGCCTTTCATAAAGGGATTCAATGTCTTTTCTTGAGATGACATTTATTTTTGCATTCCACTCAGAATAAAGAGGATACAACATGGAAAACAACAGTTTCTGACCGGTATCCAATACGGGAAAATATTTTTCTATGATTTCCATTTTCTTTGCTAAAACCTCTTTGTCAGATTTCTGTGTTTTCAATCAGGTCAAACAGCATTTTTCGGGAGCGAAAAAGCTGACCTTTAACAGTACCTAACGAAATATTCAACTCATCGGCTATCTCTTTGTACGAGTATTCCTGAAAATACCTCAGCTCAATCAAAGTCCGGTATCTTGGTTTCAGTCGCTTAACAAAATTATGGAGAAGCGTAACTTTTTGTTTTCGGATCAGTTTTTCCTCGGGATTTAGCTCATGGGATTTGAGCCTTTCGGCTTCGTGAATGTTATTTTGGTCATCATTATCAATCGAAACAAAAATTCCCTTTTCTTTACGTAAAAAGTCAATGCAATTATTGGTTGCAATCCTATATAACCAGGTGCTAAAAGCAAATTTGGGCGAATAGGTATGGAGATTGGCAAACGCTTTTCCAAAAGCCTCTAGTGTTAAATCTTCGGCGTCATCGTGATTTCTCACTATTTCAAGCAACATGTAATAAATGCTGTTTTTATACTGAACAAACAGTTGTGCAAAAGCCCTTTCGTCTCCTTCCAGCACTTTTGTAACAAGTTCATAATCCTGTTTTGCTCTTCCTGTCAAAGCAATTTTTTCTTCTTCCATTTAAATTCAAATTGAATCATAATCCTTAAACAACAAAGCCATTGCTAATTAATCTGCTAATTAAAGCAAAACTATAAATAATTTACGTTTATGTCAGCATAAAACATCCTGTTCTTATCAAATAAAGCACTTCGTATTCAGAGCAAATTAAAATTTATTAACAGGTGCTGCACTGGCAACTTTTCATTCTGTTTATGGATTATGGCTATATTTGCCGACTGATGACAAAACATGGAATTTAGGATAATTTCGAAAGAAATAGATACAATGGCAAGAGCAGGTGTACTTTCAACCGCTCACGGGGAGATAGAAACCCCGATATTTATGCCTGTTGGCACATCCGGGTCAGTAAAGGGAATCCATTCACGCGATTTGCAGGATGATATCGGTGCGCAGATTATTCTGGGGAACACCTATCATCTCTATTTGCGTCCGGGAACTGAAATTCTTGAAGCCGCCGGCGGATTACACCGCTTTAACCGGTGGAACGGGCCAATCCTTACAGATAGTGGCGGATATCAGGTTTTTTCACTGAGCGACATCCGGAAAATTACAGAAGAGGGAGTACGTTTTCAGTCGCATATCGACGGATCATACCATATTTTCACACCTGAAAAAGTCATTGACATTCAGCGCTCTATTGGGGGGGATATTATGATGGCATTTGATGAGTGCCCGCCCGGGAATTCTGACTTTGCCTATGCAAAAAATTCGCTGGAGCTCACCCAGCGCTGGCTAAACCGCTGTTTTGAGCAGTTTGAAAAAACAGATCCGAAATATGGCTATTTACAATCCCTTTTCCCCATTGTGCAGGGAGGTTCGCATGCTGAACTCCGGGCTCAGTCGGCAGAATATGTAAAATCATACAGTGCTGACGGGTATGCCATTGGCGGATTATCGGTGGGTGAACCCGAGCAGGTGATGTATGAAATAACAGAAGTGGTAACCGCCATTTTGCCTGAAAACAGACCGCGTTACCTGATGGGCGTAGGCACACCGGCGAACATTCTTGAATCCATCGACCGGGGTGTGGATATGTTCGACTGCGTCATGCCCACGCGAAACGGACGAAACGGCATGCTTTTCACTTCGGAAGGGGTAATAAATATTCGCAATGAAAAATGGAAAAATGACCATTCCCAAATTGATGAGGCAAATCATTCCTTTGCAGATCAATATTCAAAAGCATATTTACGCCACCTCATTATTTCGAATGAAATGCTTGGAGCACAGATAGCCAGTCAGCACAATCTTGCATTTTACCTCTGGCTGGTTAAAACGGCAAGAAAAAAAATAATTGAGGGAGATTTTAAAGCATGGAAAAACAGTATAATTGATAAACTTAAAAACAGACGCTAAGGTTTTATGAAGTTTTATAAAAAATTAGACATCTATATATCGAAGAAATTTCTGGGAACTTTCTTCTATGCGATCGCACTGATTTTGAGCATTGCGGTGGTTTTTGACATGTCGGAAAATTTAGATGAATTTATATCGAAAGATATAACGTGGGGAACCATCATTACAGAATACTATCTCAATTTTATACCCTATTTTGCCAACCTGTTCAGTCCGCTTTTCACATTTATTGCCGTCATCTATTTCACTTCAAAAATGGCATACAACACCGAAATTATTGCCATTCTGAGCAGCGGAGTTTCCTATACAAGACTGATGAGACCCTATATGGTTTCGGCATTTGTTATCGCTGTTTTTTCGTTTGTGCTTGGCAACTATGTCATTCCGCCNNATAAACATTCACCGCCAGATTGAGCCCGGTGTGTTTATTTATATGCGAAGGTTTAGCGCCAACAATGTAGGCGACCGGTTTACCATGGAGAAATTCAACGGGCATAAACTCACCGAGAAGATCACTGCCGACAATATCCGCTGGGACGATGAAACAGGAAAATGGATATTAAACAACTGGTGGAAACGCACTATCTACGACACACATGAAGTCTTTGAGAAGGGTTATCGGATGGATACCACACTGAATATGACTCCCAATGATTACAAAGTGGTTAAAAACGAAATGGAAAACTACACCACCCCCGAACTAAAAAAAGAGATTCAGCTGATGAAAATGCGCGGTGTGAACACCATTGAGTGGGAAATTGAACGGCACAGGAGAATTGCGGGGCCGTTTTCAGCGTTTATTCTGACTATTATCGGGGCAGGACTAGCCTCTCGTAAAATCAAAGGCGGACTAGGATTTCATCTGGGATTAGGTCTTTTGCTCAGTTTTTCCTATATTCTCTTCATGCAGATTTCGACTGTTTTTGCTGTGAGTGGCAACACTCCCCCGGCAATTGCCGTATGGATTCCCAATCTGGGATATAGTGTTATTGCATTTTTTGTTTTTCGCTGGGCAGCAAAATAGGTATGTAATATTTTTTAAATAAAAAATAGAATTATTCGATATGCACAATCAACTAATCTATTAAAAACTGAACTACAGTTTAAGTTTTATCTCTGACAAGAGAAATATTTTATACTTTCGCAGCGTAAGCATTTATTTAAAACCCTATAAATAAGGGAATTTAGTAACTTAAATCAACATTTATGTCATTAAGAAGCAACGTTCTTGATCTTCGGAAAAGAAAAAGGGAAGTGCAAAAAGGGGGCGGTGTAGAGGCAATTGAGAAACAAACCAAGATGGGTAAGCTCACTGCCCGGGAGCGTATTTTAGCGGTTTTGGATAAGAATTCCTTCCACGAATACGACTTGTTCGTAGAGCACAGCGCCAAAGATTTCGGAATGGAAACCAAAGTACTTCACGGAGATGGGGTAATTATCGGAATTGGCACGATTTACAACAAACCGGTTTGCATTTTTGCGCAGGACTTTACTGTTGCCGGCGGTTCGCTGGGATTGATGCACGCCCGGAAAATTACAAAAATCATGGATCATGCGCTGAAAATGCGGGTTCCACTCATCGGCATCAACGATTCAGGAGGTGCCCGGATTCAAGAAGGAGTAAACTCTTTGGCTGGTTATGGCGAAATATTTTTCAGAAATACCTTAGCCTCCGGAGTAATTCCCCAGATTTCGGTCATTTTGGGCCCCTGCGCCGGCGGAGCGGTTTACTCCCCTGCCCTCACCGATTTTGTGTTTGTTGTGGACAATATTTCCAAAATGTTTATCACCGGCCCCAGCGTAATAAAATCCGTGCTGGGCGAAGAGATATCCATGGAAGAACTTGGTGGCGCACGTGTGCATGCCGAGCTCACCGGAAACGCACATTTTTTTGCCAACACGGAGCAGGAATGTTTTGAGCAAATTAAAAAATTAATCAGTTACATTCCCAGAAATAACGATGCAAGGGCAATGCCTTTCCCGCCAAAACCACCCAAGAAAGGGTTGAAAATTGAAGATATTGTCCCCTCAGATCCGCGTATTCCTTACGAAATGCGTGATATTATCAAAAGCATCACCGACAATTCCGAGTTTTTTGAAGTGATGGAGTTGTTTGCACCAAACATAATCATTGGTTTTGGGCGCATGGATGGTGAAACCGTCGGATTTGTTGCCAATCAGCCCATGGTTTTGGCCGGTGTGCTGGATACCGACAGCTCCGACAAGGCAGCGCGGTTTATCCGCTACTGCGATGCATTCAACATCCCCATTGTCACTCTTGAAGACCTGCCCGGATATTTGCCGGGGGTTGATCAGGAACATGCAGGAGTTATTCGCCATGGAGCAAAAATTCTTTATGCCTACAGTGAAGCCACCGTGCCAAAAGTTACCGTTATTCTGAGGAAAGCTTATGGCGGCGGATATATCGCTATGAACTCACGCCACTTGCGAGCTGATTTTGTATTTGCATGGCCCACAGCAGAAATAGCTGTAATGGGACCGGAAGGAGCTGCAAATATTGTTTTCCGTAAGGAAATTTCAGAAGCGGAAAATCCCGAAGAGATGCGGCAGCAAAAAATTCAGGAGTACAAGGAAAAGTTTGCAAATCCGTATGTTGCAGCAGCACAGGGCTATATTGATGAAGTGATTGAACCGCGGGATACGCGCGGCAGAATTCTGCACGCCCTGAAAGTCTCTGAAAACAAAAGCGTCTCCATGCCTCAGAAAAAGCACGGAATTCCACCGTTTTAATTCAACTCCTAAGAAATGACAGATAAAAAAAAATTTAAAAACTTAGTTGTTCAGGGTGCTGTTTACAAAACACACTATACCTGGAAATATGAAAACAGGGTTTTTTGGGAAACTCCCAACCCGAATTATATTTACTCTTTTCTTCCGGGAACAATTGTGGATATTTTCGTGAAAACCAACGAGAAAGTGAAAGAAGGGCAAACCCTGCTGCTGCTTGAGGCAATGAAAATGGAAAATCAGGTTCGTATGCCATTCGATGGNNCTGATGATGGAGATTAAACCCATGCGGTTAAAATAGCAGTGAAGAAAAAACGCCAACGGTTTGTCACAAAATATATTTTTTGAGTGATTTTGGTGACTTGATGATTTTGTGGCGTTTCTTCAACAATTACTTTTCGGAGCAGACTCATCTGTCTCTTTTTACTGCTTCAGCACCCATACATCCGTCACCCGTGATTGCAGGCGCCAGTTGAGGTGCCCCTCGTCGGGGCGGTCGAATGTGATTTTCAGTTTGCCCTCTTTTATCAGCTCTTTGGGTAACGCGAATTCCTTGAACTGCTCATATCCCTTTTCGTATTTTGTGGGTGTCAGTCGTTTTCCGTTGGCGCGAAGCAGCGCTTCGCCGTATCCGGCTATGCGAATCAGGTAATCCGACTGTGGGTCAAGCTCGTCATATTCCAAAACCGGACTAAACTGGAAAAGCTGGGTAGAGAGCCTTTTGCGGCTAAAGCCGTTCTCTTCCCACAAATAGTCAATGGCATCATCGGTTTCAGAAACCACATGCTTGGCATCGGCGCTGGAAATATTGTCGTAGAAGCTGCCTTCGCCGGGCGTTTCATAAGTCAGGATAAAATCGAGGCGGGCAATTTTTTCCTGCTCCGATTTAATCCCTCTCACTTTTTCAAACTCATCTTCCAACCACCATCGGTTGTTCAGCGGATAGTCGATAAAATCGAGGATTGCCCCCCTCTCATAGTTCTTTGCACCATATTTTGGCACACTGGTCTGCAAGCCAACCGATTGGAACAGTTGTTCGCAATAATCCACAATAATTTCCCGCAGCTCTTGAGTAACAGGCTCTGTTTCTGCTTTTTTCAACACTTTGAGTGCTTCATCCATCGCTTTGTCAGCACCAATTGTTTCCGCATTTGCCAGAATTTCATAAGCTTCTCTTTCAAGTCCTTTTTCATAAGCCTGCCGTTGCTGAACAAAACTATCATAATAGGCACGCATCACCAGTTGCTGCCAGCGCCAGTTATCTGCCAGCTGCGGATTTTCGGCATCTATGGTTTTCCACAAATCAAGTGTTTTTTCAACCGTTTCATTCTCCTGCAACGGGCCGACCCAGTTTTCTTCCAGTGCAAAAATTCCTTCAGAAGCTTTTTCAGCCACACGGTTTCCAAAGAAAAACCGGGAGTATTCAGTAACGATTTCTTCCACATCAGCATTGGAGTCCCAGCCCAACCAGCTCCAAACCACCTTGTTCACATCGTCGTTAATGCCGTCTGAGTAGGAGAGAAAGCCATCGGTATGAGGCATATCCCTCCTGAAAATTTCCGCATAATACAGAGGCTGAGGATTTGTGCATTCGCGCCCTTCGGTGAGTGCATAAGCCTGATCCCAATTTTTTACCGGATAAGAGCACCTGACAGTATGTGTGATGTCGGGATAGAGCCTGAGCTTATATTTCTTGGGCAAAAGCTGACGCTCAATTTCCACCGGCGGACTGCTTGGTCCGTTGGTAACGCCTTCTAGCCAATCGGGACTTTTTTCATTCAGATAATCAAAGAAATATTTCACGCTCTTTTCGCTAAAGCCCTGCAAGGAAATCCACATGGTGGCATCCGGATGGTATTTGTGCAAAATGGTAGTCAATTCTTCAAGAAAAGGGATTACATCTTCGGGGAGATTGTTGCCCGGGTCGCCACCCGGAAAAAAAATGGCATCCAGACGCGGGCAAGCTTTGTAAAAAGCTTCATGCTTTTCAATCTCTTCATGGCGCAGTTTTTTATTCTTCAAGTCGAATGTTGCCGGTGTCCATACCCAGTATTCCGCATCATACTTCTGGCAAATTTCACTCATGGCGACATTCATCACCTCGCGTGGGATTTTCATGTGTTCGCTGATTTTTTCTTCCTGAAAGGGAATGCTTTCAAAGCTGTTGGCGCCAAAAAGCATCTGCTCTCTGAAATGTTGGTCAAACTGTTCCACATTCCATGCATCCCATGAGTTGGCAGTGTTCCGGTAACCGAACTGATGCCCGCGCAGCGGATATTCGGGGGATGTGGCATAGTCAACGGTTTCAGGAATGCGAAACAATCCCTCCTCCAGTTCGGCAATTCTCAGCAATTTTCCAATTCCGAAGAGAATGCCGCGCGCATCGGCTCCAATAATCCAAAGTGTCTTTTTTCCATCCTCTTTTGTATATTTTATCCTGAAACCTTCATTTTTGAATTCGGGACTGTCGCTGTCATCGCTCACCGGAACGGTTTTCCCGAATAACTCTTTATCACCTGAAAGCGCTAAAGCAATCACGGTTTTGCTGTTCCAGTCATCTGCCTGCTGCAAATTGAGCGAAGTTCTTTTGCCCACCTCCTCAGTCAAAACCAGCGGAGCTGTTTCCGACATTGGCAAAGGCACTGACGGAGAAACCAGTATAACTGCTTTTTCCAGACCCGGTTGTTCGGTTTGTTTATTACAAGAAACAGTTAAACTAAACACAAAAACTAAAGCTAAAACAAGCTTGAAAAATTGTCTCATCGTTATTATCTTTTAAATATTCATATTATTTCAAAAATGGGATCAATTGATTTCATATTGCAGAAGTGTGCCTGACCGGTTTTCAAAGTGAAAACTGCGGAATTTTCATCAGTTCTCCATCTTTAAGCGCCGATTGGTGGGCAACAACTCCTGAAACAGTCAGGTTCAGCGACATTGCCACATCAATCAACGGTTTTCGGTCTTCCAGAATTGCATGAACAAATTCATTGGTAAGGTAGCCATGCGAACCTCCGTGCCCGCCCAGTGGCATTCCCGGCGGGAGCGGCGGTCTTTTCATTTCGGGCAGTTCAACATCCAGTCCCTCAAACTTATCGTAATAGCTCCCTTTCTGTCCGCGGACTCTTCCCCGTTCGCCATGGTCGCCCGGAGTATCCCAGCTCACCGCCATGCGTGCCGTACCGCCTTCGCTGGTTCGGAAAAGTGCGATTTCGGTGCCNNCAGGAAACCTCAGTGAAGCTGCCGCCGGTGATGCAGTTGTGAAAAGCATTTGAGTGAGTCGGGTAAAACTGCGGCGGCAGCCCGATTCTCCACCCTTTATATGAATCAATAGGCTCTTCCATATAGTGGTAATACTCCCCTTCGGCATAAACCAATTCGCCAAAACTGCCGGCTTCATAAATTTGCCGCATTGCCCAAAGGCTTTCGCGATACATTGAAGTTTCAAACATCATATACTTTAATCCGCTGACTTTCACGGCATCATATAGCTTATAGGCATCTTCAACCGAACCAAAAACTGCCGGCACGGCAACCGCCACATGTTTCCCGTGTTTCAAAACTTCGAGGCTGTGCTGCATGTGGTTTGGTGCATCGGTGGCAACAAAAACCGCTTCAATCTCCTTGTCTTTAACCAGTTTCTCCAGCGACGGATAGGTTTTGGAGCAGTTGCTGACTTTTGCCATTTCTGCACAACGGTCGGGAATCAGATCGCTCACTGCCACCACCTCCACGTTGGGATGGTTTTGAAAACCAAAGGAAGTGCCGAATTTGCTACGCCCATATCCCACCAGCCCCACCTTTACTTTTCTTTCGGAAAAAGGTTTCCAGCCTGCATACGGATCAGGAGCAGCGGAGAGCTCATCAAACCCCTGAATATCAACAATATCCTGCGTTGCTTGTTTTGGTTTGCCCGAAGAGCAGCCAAACTGCGAAAAGGCAAGCGCTGCCGTGCCGGCAACCGAAGTGTGTAAAAATGCCCTTCGGGAGAAGGGATTTCTATGCTCTTTCCCGGAAAGGGAATCCTCCGAAGAATTCTTTTTGCTTAAATTTTTCTTTTTCTTATTCATTTTATTGGAATTATAATGGTTTTAAATCTATTCGGCAATTTCAATTTTCCAGTCGGTGAACTCAACCCAGTACTGCTGTTTGTCCGGTGCACCAGCTGCCAGTCCGAGATCGACCGATTCGTTTATTCCGGGAATATCTGTGGTGTGACGCTCAACAATCCAGTTTTCGCCGTCAAGACTGATATAACCGCTGAAGCTGTTTCCGTGGCGCACCATTTTCAAATAAATNNGCAATATCGTTCCGCACAAACAGTCCCGAACGGAACCATTCGTGCGTACGATTTCCAAACTGACTGATTTTGACGGTTGCCACAAAATCACCTTTAATATCTTTCACATATGCTGCTGCGTACGAATCTTCAGCATGGAAAAAGTCGGAGCCACCCGCCTTGATTTTAAACCGGTTTGCTTTGGCATCGGCTTCAACTTCATATGGTTTGGCTTTTGCCGAGCAATATTCCAGAACAGGTAATGCTGCAATATCCAGAACTTTGCCTTTGGCAACGTTCAGCTCTTTTTCGCCGCTGTTTCCAATGCGCACCCGGTGAAGCCCCGCAACCGGCTCCAGTTCAAAAGCCACTGTTCTTGCGCTGTTGGGCTCCAACTCCAGAGGCAAACTTTGTTCTTCAACATTATCAAAAAACAGGGTAGCTTTCAATTTCTGCGTCTCAGCAGTGAGGTTACGCGCCAGGGCAGTTGCTTTCACCTTTTCTCCCTGAATCAGCCGGTCGTTTGAAAGCTGAAAATCCTCAAACACTACTGACGGTTTCTCCCCTTCAATCCGAATGGACTGGTAATCCGTTGATCCAATTGCCAGATGATGTTCTCCCTCATCGTAAATCCGCACTTCAAACTCAATTCTACGGCTGTTGTTTTTTATAACCGGAAAAAGCTGTTTCTCCTTCACTTTACCGTCAACATACAAATCAACAGGAGCCATTCCGGTGGCGCCAACATTTTTGACATCGGCTGAAATCCGAATCAGACTGCCGGCAAGCACTGCTCCTGACGAAGTTTTGGATGCCGCTTCAATTTTCAGATTGCTCTCTTCAAAAAGCGGTTCGCCTTCAATAATCAGCTCAGGAGCGTTTTCGGGCGCTTCAATGGTAAAGTTATTTCTGTAAGTATTATCCTCAATTGTTGCGGCGCACAATTTCCACTCGCCCTGCTCCAGATTGTAGTAAATATTTTCCTCGGCGGTCCAGCCAATCGACATATTATCAAACCAAAATGCGACATTGTCATTAAAAAATCCGGCATTTACATTGTGTACAAGATTTCTTCGCACCACTGAGTTAAAAGTCATTCCGGCAGTTTTGATTGCACCCGAATCGTCGGCATCCTGCTGCACATCATCCAGATGATTATACTCCACAAGATAGCCGCCATCAATTGCCTCTTCAAGGTTTGACCACCCACCCACATCAATGGCAAAGCGTCCGCGTGTTTTGGTGATGTAGTTATGCGAAATAGTTGTCATTAAAGTGTGTGAAGCATGGATATTTATCCCTCCGCAATCATAAAGTCGGTTATATGAAAACTGAGTTTCCCGTGTAATTTCTCCCCCATCTTTGGGATTTGCCGGACCGCGAACAACAACTGCACTGTTGTCAATGGTTTCAAAGCGATTTCGCAAAATCCGGTTCTGGTAGCATCCGTAATAGAGGGATATTCCGGTTCCCATGCACGAGCGAATCTCCCCGTCAACCAGTTCACAGGCATGCGCATATTCATATTTAAGCGCACTACTTCCGGCAACTGCTCCTTCAAAAGCCAATCCGTAGAACCGCAGGTTGCGCACCGGCTGCCCCAGCTCTCCCTTCACTGCAACCAGGTTATTCAGTTGCGGCACACCGGCAGAGACCTGATTTGGATTATCAATTCCTGCTTCCGGAATATAGCTGATTTCCTTTAACTTTTTATCGAAAAACCACTCCCCGGGAGCATCTAACAGCTCTTTCACATTCTCTACATAATAGCGCGGCGGAACAATCACTACCCCCTCCTGTGGTTTGCGGAAGGTTGCCACACCGCNNCTTTTCATCAATTTTCACAAACGAGTTGATACCCGTATGCCAGCGCAAAAGCATGACTACACGGTTATCCTCCATGTTTTTCCAGCTTTTTAATTCTCCTTTGTTAAAGTGAAGCTCTCCTGTTGAAGAAGAGACCACCGGAGGCACAAAATAACCCTCATTGGGCGTGCGGGCAAGGATTTGCCGTTTTCCGCCCGCCATAAACATTCCGACAGAGTCGGCATCAAAAGGAGC
>MTKW01005083.1_pt1 | contig 17131 bp, 17 predicted proteins | sample 1042761 | NCBI WGS metagenome assembly MTKW01 (sample SAMN06205366, study PRJNA360243) | anaerobic digester metagenome | biome: Wastewater treatment plant; feature: Anaerobic digester sludge; material: sludge; isolation source: anaerobic digester fed with sludge from wastewater treatment plant ... | reverse complement strand
TTGCGCCGTATGCCCTGATCTGTGTCAGCTTTGCCGGGGACGTATCAGACGGTACGAATATCGTGCATTGCATACCTGCTCTTCCTGCGTATGCTGCCACTGATGCCCCTGCATTTCCCGATGAGTCTTCCACTACGGATTTTATGCCCATTTGCTTCAGGTGCGAGATCATTACCGAGGAACCGCGATCTTTGTAAGACCCCGTGGGGCAAAGGAAGTCCAGTTTGAACCATACCGGGAAACCATGGCAATTGGCAGTGATAATCGGCGTAAATCCTTCACCGAGGGTCACAATACTCTTATCCTCCAAGTGCGGTAAGGCTTCGCGGTACCTCCAGATGGAATGCGCTCGCAGAGCAAGAGACTCCGGCGGGGGGATGCCGTCCTTCCCTTGGCTCCGGTATTCCAGCTCCCCTCTACATGAGCAGCGCCATATTCTTGCATCAGCCGGATACCGGCTGCCGCAGCGTGCGCAAAATATCATCCTAGGAATCCTCCTTGAGTCGTAGTATATTAAAGAGTCAGGCTTACGGCTCATGGCATAACCGTATGTATGAATAATGATAGATTCGTCAGTGTGTAGAGTTTTCCTTCGCGGATCTGCGACCCGGTTATCGTGACAGCGGCCTGCAATTCCGCAAAGACTCATCCGCCGACAAGCGGCTGGGCTTTGCCGTTATGGGTTTTGGAATGCAACCTTGACAACTCACCTGAAAGCAGGCACACTTGTGTTACGTTACTCGGAATCGGCAAGAAACATACTGCGCAAATGAACGGTAGCAGGGAAACATTCCGCAGGCAGAGAATACATCCAGACTGAAAAGGGGTGGCGGTTTGACAGTCGTAATCGTCGGGGCCGGGAAAACCGGGTTTCAAATCGCGAAGATGCTGGCAGAAGCCAGGCATAATGTAGTGGTGATAGACTCCAGGGAAGAAGCGTTGAGAGAAGTATGCGAAAACCTGGACGTAATGACCATACACGGAAACGGCGCCAGCGGGAGAGTCCTGGAAAATGCTGCACTGCAAAACTCGGATCTGTTCGTTGCAGTAACTGATAGCGATGAGGTAAACGTGGTAGCATGTATGACCGCCAAGCGCCTTGGAGTTAAGCAGACTGTTGCACGTGTCAGAAACCCTGAGTATCAAGAGCTGTCCGGAAGCGAGCTTTCTACGAGGCAATTGGGTATTGACGTGATTATCAGTCCTGAAGAAGCCGTGGCGTATGAAGTGTTTAAGTTTCTCAGAGCTCCGGCTGCCACAGAAGTTGAGTACTTTGCTGATGGAAAGGTTCAAATGCTGGGCTTCAAGGTTCAGGAGAACGCTCCTATCGCCGGCACGACTGTAGCCGAAGCAGCCATCACATCGTGTACCATCGGAGCGATTCTTCGCGACGGTAAGGCCTTGGTGCCCCACGGGGGTACGCAGATTCTGGCAGGAGATGTCATTTTCATCATTGGAAAGACAGGCGCTCCGACAGAAATGGGTTGGCTCGTTGGGACGAGGGACCATGCCATAAGGAGCGTGGCTATTCTCGGTGGCGGGAGAACGGGCCTTCTGTTAGCTCAGTACCTGGAACAACACAGGAAGTACATTCCGGTTGTAAGGGTAATCGAACATGATGAGGAAGTGTGTCATCAGCTTGCTGCGGAGTTGCGACATGCTTTGGTTATCCATGGTGACGGCGCCAAGCCGGACCTGTTCCATGACGAGAGTATAAAATCCCTGGACGCTTTCGTAGCGTTGACAGGGCAGGATCAAACGAATCTGCTCGCAGGATTTATGGCGAAGCATGCAGGAGTACAAAGCATCGTTATCAAACTCGAGAGAGAAGATTACCTTCCGATAGCATCACAGATGGGGATAGATGTCACCGTTATTCCCAGGATGATTGTTGCCGGCACTATACTGCGTCTCGTTCACAAAGTGAATGTGGTATCCCTTACACTGCTGGGTGAAGGCAATCTGGAAGTTATGGAAATAAGCCTTCCACGTACTGCAAGCATATGCAATAAACCCCTCCGGCATTTGGACTTTCCAAAAGGCGCTATAATCGGATCAGTGATTCGAGGGGATTCGGTTCTGATTCCCAGAGGGAATACTGTCCTTGTGCCAGGCGATAGGATTGTCGTTTTCGCTATGCCCTCTGTAGCGCCGCAACTCGAGGATTATATAAAGTAGCATAATGATGAATTCTGTGAGGCGACTTTATCTTGGATATCAAATCTGTACTCAATATGGTGGGGACTTTAGCTATCCTGTTGGGACTACTTATGTTTATTCCCATGTCCATATCGGTTTGCTCCCATCAAGGGGACGCGTGGTCGTTCCTTGTCAGTGCGGCTATTGCGGTAGGGTTAGGCGTTTTGATAAAGAGGAGTTCCCCTACAAGTAAAGAGCCGCGGATCAAGGAATCATTTGCCATAGTTNNTGCCCCACATACTCAGATGCCTTCTTTGAGACCATGTCCGGACTGACAACCACCGGCGCTACAGTGATAGGAAACATAGATGTCCAACCTAATGGGATCTTATTTTGGAGGAGTTTTCTACACTGGTTGGGCGGAATGGGTATTATTGTCCTGTTTATTGCTGTTCTGCCCAGTGTAGGTGTCGGGGGAAGCCGGTTATTCAGGGCGGAGGTGCCGGGACCGCTTCCTGAAAGGATTGTCCCCAGGATCAAAGAGACAGCAAAGACTCTCTGGCTGATCTACGTCGGGTTCACAGTGGTTGAGGTAATCTTGCTTTATCTGGCAGGAATGAGTCTTTTTGATTCAGTGAATCATGCATTCGCCACCATGGCTACAGGGGGCTTCTCTACCAAGGCAGCAAGTGTAGGCGCATGGACGAGCCCTGGGATTCATTGGATTATTGCGGCATTCATGTTCCTTGCAGGTGTCAACTTTACCCTGTACTTCCGTGCTTTGAGCGGCCGGAGCCTTCGAGGATTCTTCCAAGATGCTGAGTTTAAGTTCTATGTGTTTGCTATCACTGCTGCGACTGCTTTGATAACGGTGAACCTTCTAAGAGCCGGCAATTTCCAAAGCCTAACGGAGGCGTTTCGACATTCTGCTTTTCAGGTGGTTTCAATCATTACTACAACAGGTTTTGCTACTGTCGATTTTGACGTGTGGCCTTCGTTTTCCAAAGCAGTCCTCATGGTTCTGATGTTCATAGGCGGATGTGCCGGGTCCACTGCCGGCGCAATCAAGGTAGGTAGGATTCTCATCCTCATAAAACACGGATACAAGGAGATCTTTCAGTTCATTTATCCACGGGCTGTTACTTTGCCAAAGCTAAATGGGTCTCCGATTTCCCATAGTATGCTGGATACTATTACTGCTTTTTTCTTTTTGTACATGGCTACATTTATTGGCAGCTCACTGATTATGACCGGGTTCGGCCTCGACCTTGTCAGTGCTTTCTCCGCTGTGGCAGCAACCTTGGGCAATGTAGGCCCAGGCCTTATGGTCGTGGGTCCGACCCTCACTTATCAGCCTATTCCTGCCCTTGGGAAATGGGTCCTCAGTGCTTGCATGTTGTTAGGCAGGTTGGAGCTTTTCACCGTTCTGGTGCTCTTTATCCCGGACTTCTGGCGGAGGGGATAAGCAATTCTTCAGGGTTACTCCGGAATGACAATCCAAGCAAGAATATAGGCCAGAACGCCTGAGCCACCAAGTACTGCGAAAAGAATCCAGGCAAGACGTACAAGACTTACATCGAGATCGAAATACTCTGCTAATCCGGCGCATACTCCGCCGAGCTTCTTGTCACGCCTGCTTCTGAGGAGCCGTTTGACATTTGACATAGCGGTAATTCCCTCCTTTTCACCATCCACATGCCTCGATCATACTGTCATTATACTATGATATTTACGTTTTGCCTTAGGAAATCTTAGAAACAACGACTGCCTGCGCCATTATTGGGCAGGCAGTCTTCTATCTTAGATAATTTCCGGACGGAGGTTTACAGTGTCCCTTTACTCGTTAGGCATTTCTCCCAGGGTGACAGTGATAAGCATGTAAGTCTTGTTCCGCCACACCTGGATTACTACTTTGTCCCCGGCCTTCCGTTTGCGGACTTCTTCTTGGAGCATTGTTATGTTCTTGATTTCGGTGTTACCGAACTTGAGGATTATGTCGCCTCCCTGCAATCCGGCTTTTTCGGCAGGAGAGTCAGGGTATACATAAGCCACTACTGCCCCGTACTTCTCACGTAATTCGAAGTACTCAGCCAGTTCAGAGGTGAGATCCTGGAGCTGCACTCCTATCCAAGGATATGTCAGTTTCTTTCCGCTTATCAAGTCGTCCATTACACTTTTTGCCACATTCACAGGTATGGCAAATCCCAGTCCCTGAGCTTGTGCAATTATCGCGGTGTTAATCCCTACGACCTTTCCGTCAATGTTAATGAGGGGGCCGCCGCTATTGCCGCGGTTAATTGCGGCATCGGTCTGGATGTATATGCCGGCCTCTGAAGGATCGCCATCCAAGGATCGGGCAAGTCCGCTGATTATGCCGGCTGTCACTGTATGCTGCAGCCCGTACGGATTGCCGATAGCGATTGCGAAGTCTCCCGGGCGAATTGCATCCGAATCTCCAAGCTGCACTGCGGGAAGGTTTTTTGCCTCAATCTTGACTATTGCAAGGTCATTTCTGGAGTCTCTGCCCATGATCTTGCCATTGAACTTCCTTCCGTCCGCCAGAGTCACGACAATTTCTTTTGCGCCTTCAACGACATGATTGTTGGTAAGCACATATCCGTCGGATCTGACGATAAATCCGCTGGCTATAGCGGGCACTTCCACTTCACGGGCGATTTCCCTTTGCCTGATGCCAAAGAACTCATAGAACAAGTCTCCAAACGGCAAAGGAGAGACTTTCACTGTGCGTTTTGTGTCTATGTTAACTACTGCCTTGCCTACACGTTCCGCTACATCGGCAATACTGTTTTTCAACATGTATCCGCTGGGTTGGGCTGCAACCTGGCCTGAAGGCGCAATTTGTATATCGACGGCAGAAGAAGCGGGCTCATCAGTTATTGTCCCGGTTGCTGCAAATGTATGGCTGTCTCCTGCAAAATGCAGAAATACCAGTCCTGTAATGAGGACACTCACTACTGCCACCAAAACGTACGAGGTAAATGTTCTTCTCCAATTCGAATTGTTGTCAAGGCTCATTAATACCGCTCCTCTCACTCTATCTATCTGTCAAACCAAAAGAGCTGATAAAGAAATCTGGCAAAATACTGTGCAAACGACTCTTGCGGCGACTCTCTCGATGCATGCGGCGGCACAGTTACTGTTCGTGCCATCTCTGTCAACAANNAGTACCTTTGCCCCTGATGTGTCTGAGATGCTCAACATATTATTCTGTCGTTCATGGTCCCTTACAATTCCAGGCAAAACAAAGTAAGATATTGTATTGAGACCGTCAGTTAAGCGGATGTGCGCTGCGGGAAACGCTTGGTATACGCTGAGCAAGCCTCCCTCGATTACGTAACCGGGCGGTACGAATTCCGGCACAGGAATAGGGAAGCTCGCTTCTTTCTCCAGCCTGTCCAAAGGCATCAGATCGCCGGATGCGGGTAATTCCACTTTCTCAACATGCGGCGGAGTGTCCAACCGGAAGAGCTCGTCACCTAACTGAGGGAGGAATTCAATTTGATTGTAAAACGATACTGATGACATGACCCCGTCAGGCCCGTACTTCTCGGTCCTGAGAATAAACGGGTACTCCTTGTCCACCCATATTCTACGAGAAGGATTACCGGGATAGCAGGGTTCCAGCCGGATTACGTAAGCTTGCCTCCCGGCCAGATTCTCAATGGCGACCAGCGAGATTCGGTAATTCGATTTTATGAGACTCATATCCCTTGTGCAGTCAAATCTTTCGCCTTCCGCCATATCATTACCGTTGCCTGGATGGGAGGATACATCCGGCATGTGGAATACTACCTGAAGGGATGGTTCATAATGCCAGGTGGACTTGCCGTCTGAAATCACCGTTCTGAACCCGTACGCTGTCGCTGAGGAAGGCAGGTATTCAGTTCTGGTGAGATTCGGCGCCTTGTATGCTATGTTAGATATGCAAGCGCTTGTCCCTGACGCATGCCAGAGTATCACAGTCTTTGTCGCCTTAAAACTCACGTTTCCGCTGTCCTTAGCCACCTTTTCGATTATACTCAGTGCGATTTGCGAGTCAAGAGAATTGGCAATGGGAGATTCGGGCAGCGAAGACGCTGAGGCGAACGCAGTTCGGTGTCTTTGTAAAGCTGGTATGGATGATGCCATTAAGGAACATAATATTGCAACAGCAGCCAGTTTCTTAAGCATAACAGGAATTCACCCTCTGAATATGAGTGTCATTATCCAGGCGAAGTCATTATCTGGGCGAAAGAAACATTACGCGCTGAAAGGGCTCTACTTGTGTTTTTCGTCCGGTTCGCATCGACGCTGTCACTGCCTTGTCGGGTGCGGACGGTTCATAGGAGCTGAGGAGGTCAGATGAATACATACTGACTGCTTGCCCAGTGGCGACGAATCCAAGGGAAGTCTTGTCTGAAAATGGCCGATCCAGTTCTGAAATAATATATTCCCTGACGTACGGCTCAACCGGATCCGTTTTGGCCTGAGTCATGCCCTTGGAGGCTCTGGTTTGTATGGCCAGGGTGAGAGGTAGGATTGCCAACACCAGCAAAGCTGCAGCGGGGACAAGCACCCTCACCAGGAGTCCTGGGTAGACTTGAGTCCTTGAGTAGCGCGAGCTGATCCGTTCTTTCAATTCGGGCCAGAACTCCCGAGGCAACTCAGGTGTGTCCAGCACTCCAAGGAGATCTTTCGTTGCTCTGAGCGCCCGGCATTCCTCCTGACAGCTTTCGCAGTCCACAAGATGAAGCTCGACTTGGCGTAGCTCATGGTAATCCAGTTCGCTGTCGAGATAAGCAGAGAGAAGGCTTACCACCTTTTCACAAGTCATATTCGCAATCACCCGACTTCAACCTCAGTTCCTTGGTAAACGTATGGCGATAGTTTCTTTCGGAGGAGTCTACGTCCTCTATGTATACGAGACCTCACTGTGCCAATTGAGCATCCGAGGATACCGCTGATTTCCTCATAAGAGAATCCCTCGAGATCATACAAGACCACTGCCATACGGTAGTTCAGAGGCAGAGACTGAAGCGCAGCTTGAATCTTATCCGCAAGTTCATTCTGTTCGGCAATCTCTTCAGGGTTACCGGTCCAGTCAGGCAGTGTTTTCTCTACATAGCCGTCTTTGGTGGCAATAGGCTCATCAAGAGATTCGAATCTGTATTTGCCGTATTTTCTCAGCTTATCGATGTACAGGTTAGAAGCTATGCGAAAAAGCCACTTTTCAAAGGACGTGCCCATCTTAAATTTGTCGAAGGCACGGTAAGCCCGGAGTAGTGCTTCCTGGGCCAAGTCTTTGGCTTCATCGGCGTTTCCGGTCAACCTTAAGGCGACACGGTAGAGCTTGCGATCATAGGTGCGCACCAGCTCTTCAAAAGCGTCTATGTTGCTCTCTCTATACTTTGCGCCGGCCAGAGCTTGTGTGTTCAGCATCTCTCCACCACCCCATCACGCCTTATCCCCGCGTAAACCCGGAGATTCCAGTCATATTAAGGAAACGAACCGAGAGTGGAAAAGTTCCCTGACTACTCTAACTTGAAGTATATCGTCCCTTCTGAAAATACGCAACTTATCGGCAGGAGATGTAAGCCACACTATAGAATATGGCGAATTGTTATATACAACTTGCAGTAAGCAGTATTATTGGTAAACTTAGTGTAGAAGCTGAACTCCGCAGATTCAAGAATCGGGGAATTCAGCGGAGGGTAAGAATTATGGCGACTGAGAGACAAAAGGAATGTACTCAGAAGTTCAGAGGCAAGAAAGCTGCCGTCCTGGGAATCGGCATAAGCAATGCTCCGGTAATCGAATTCCTTGTGGAAGTCGGTGCGAAAGTTGTGGCATGCGACATGAAGGAGGAAGAACAGCTTGGCGCCGCATATCGTGACATAGCCACTCTGCCTATTGAGTTCAGGCTCGGCAGAGGCTATCTTGAGGGGCTCGATGGGTTCGATATGATTTTCCCGACTCCCGGGATGCCGCTTGACCTTCCAGAACTGGTTGAAGCGAGGGCAAAAGGGGTTTGGCAGTCAAATGAAATCGGGCTGTTTCTTGATCTCTGTGAGGCGCGTGTTATCGGTATAACCGGAAGCGATGGGAAGACCACTACGACTACACTGGTGGGTGAAGTCCTCAGAGCAGGAGGAGAAGGAGTCTTTGTCGGCGGAAACATCGGTAACCCTCTTCTTTCCGAAGTGTTTAACATACCGGCTGATTCCGTGGTTGTCCTGGAGCTTTCCAGTTTCCAATTACAGCCCCTGAGAAAGAGCCCTCATGTAGGTGTTATCTTGAACCTTTCCCCTAACCACCTGGATCACCATAGATCCATGGAGGAATACGCTGAAGCGAAGGAGGGCATTTTCAGATACCAGGCGTCCGGTGACTATGCAGTTCTGAATCTGGACAATCCGTGGACGCGTTCTATGGGCAGCCGGTGCCCGGGGGGACGGGTATTGTTCTCAAGGCATGAAGAAGTCCCGGGTGGAGTATATGTCAAGGGACGCGAGATTATCGTTGACATAGACGGTAGGAACGAGGCAGCTCTCCGCATTGACGACATTCGATTGCCGGGTGAGCATAATGTAGAAAACATCCTGGCTGTATCAGCAGTTACAGCGTTGGCAGGATGTGACTTCTCATGTCTCCGTAGTGTAATAAACGAATTTGCCGGGGTGGAACACAGGATTCAGTTTGTCGCGGAAAGGCGCGGCGTTAAGTTTTACGATGATTCCAGCGCGACCACGCCCAGTCGGTCTATTGCGGGAATTCAGTCGTTTAGCGCTCCGGTAGTGCTTATTGCCGGAGGCTCCAGCAAGAAGCTGTCCTTTGAAAGCCTTGGGGAAGTCATTGTGAAAAGAGTCAAATCCGCGGTGCTTGTAGGTCATACTGCGTGCGAAATTCAGTCTTCCATAGAAAAAGCAGAGATGAAATTAGGTCGAAAGACAAAAACCGTGATGGCAGGGGATTTTGACGAAGCCGTGCACGCGGCATTTTCGGAAGCGTCCCCGGGTGACGTGGTCTTACTGTCGCCTGCATGCGCCAGCTTTGATTTCTTCAGCAATTACAAGGCAAGAGGGGAACGGTTCAAAGAACTTGTGAAGGGTATAAGATAGCGCGGCAATATGATAATTCAAGGAGGACTAAAAAACATGGCTGCATCGATCATTGATGGGAGAGCTGTAGCGAAAGAAGTCCGAGCGGAGGTAGCCGGAGAGGTAGAGGAGTTTCGGAAGGCTCATGGTTATCCTCCCGGGCTTGCCGTGATCATCGTGGGTGATGATCCGGCATCCCGTGTTTATGTGGCTAGCAAGAAGAAGATGTGTGAGAACCTGGGCATACACTCAGAGGAATATGCTATGCCTGCGTCAACCGGCCAGGAAGAACTTATTGCCACAATCCGGAATCTGAACGGAGACAAGAGGATCCACGGTATCCTTGTGCAGTTGCCTCTGCCGAAGCATCTTGATGAAGGCGAGGTGCTGGAGACGATAGATCCTCGGAAGGATGTAGACGGGTTCCATCCGATAAGCGTCGGGAATTTCGTGGTCGGTAAAGAAGCCTTTGTGCCGTGCACGCCTATGGGGATCATGCGCCTCATCAAGAAGACTGGGATAGAGATCAAAGGTAAGCGTGCAGTGGTGGTGGGTCGCAGTAACATAGTGGGTAAGCCTGTGGCTATGCTGCTCCTTGCCCAGCATGCAACTGTGACTATTTGTCACTCACGCACAGTGGATTTGCCGGGCGTGTGCAGAGAGGCTGACATACTCGTTGCAGCGATCGGTAAGCCCGAGATGCTGGACGGGAGTTACATAAAGCCAGGTGCAGTGGTAATAGACGTCGGCGTAAATGAAATCGGAAGGACTGAAGAAGGTAAACGCATATTGGTAGGGGACGTGAAATTCGATGAGGCAAAAGAAATCGCAAGCCACATCACGCCTGTGCCAGGCGGTGTAGGGCCTATGACCATTGCCATGCTAATGCGGAGCACCATGGATGCAGCATGGAGGGCGGTGGGCAGATAATATCTGACTCGGCAATTTTTGCGCATGTGCCTATCGAAAGTGATGTTTAGGCACATGATTCGAATCTTTAGAAACAAGCGCTAACCTAGTTAATGCCTGTTGCGGCAGCTCGTTGAGCTGCCGTTTGGCTTTTCTTAAGTGCTCAAAGGCAGTAGTGCCCGGGCCGAAGCCCTTTCACAGTGATTCTGCCCTGCTACCATACTACTACACATGCAATTCCTTAAGCTCACCGGTTTCTACATAGAATACACGCTCCCCTATGTTGGTGACATGATCTGCTATTCGTTCTAAATAACGTGTGATCAGGATTAACGGCACTGCCTGGTCCACCAGGGAGGGGTCTTGCTTCATGAAGTCCTTTAGCTCAACGTACAGGTTTTCATAGAGGGTATCGACTTCTTCATCGTCAGCAATCATCTTGTAGACAAGCTCCAAATCCCTTGTGACAAAAGCCTCCAAGGTCTCATGGAGCATTCTCTTGACTACTTCCTGCATCCTGGGAATGTCTTCAAGGGGTTTAAACAGGGGCTTGTCAGCAAGCTCTCTGGCTACCAGACAGATGTCCACTGCATAATCCGCGATTCTTTCTACGTCTCCTGCGATTTTTAGTGCAGCTATGATTCTCCGGAGATCGCGGGCTTGAGGCTGCTGCGTTGCAATCAGTCTTATGCATATAGTCTCGATTTCAAAGTTGAGCGCATCCACCTGGTCATCCATCCGTATTGTGTGTTCCGCAAGTTCCAAATCCCTCTCTCTTAGCGCTTGTATCATCCTGCTCAGCATATCCTCGGAAATGGCGCCCATGCGGAGGATCATTTCATCGAGTTCCGCCAACTCCTGTTCGAATCTCCTTCTTGGCTTCACCATCTCTAACCCCTCCTTTCCATAGTTGCAGATCAACGGAATCTCCCTGTTATGTAGTTCTCGGTCCGGCTGTCCCTCGGGGAGGTAAATATTTCTCCTGTAGGGCCTGATTCTATGATTTCCCCTGAGAGCATGAACACTGTGTAATCAGATGCTCTGGCAGCTTGATGCATACTGTGAGTGACTATTACTACAGTGTAGTTTTCTGCCAGTTGCCTCATGAGCTCCTCGATTTTCATTGTGGATATGGGATCCAACGCGGAACACGGTTCATCCAAGAGTATCACCTCAGGTTCACTTGCAACGACCCTGGCGATGCAAAGCTGTTGCTGTTGCCCGAGGGACAGGCTTAGCGCAGACTTATGCAACTTGTCAGCCACTTCATTCCAGAGGCCTACCCTTGCCAAGCTGGACCTGACGATATTGTCAAGGGTTTCCTTGTGCGATACTCCATGCACTCTGGGCGCTGAAGCCACGTTCTCGTATATGGAGATAGGGAAGGCTACAGGCCGTTGAAATACCATGCCTATTCTTTTGCGGAGGCGTGCAACATCTACATCATCTGCATAGATGTCCTGATCTCCCAGGAAAACCCGTCCCTCAATCCTTACATCCGAAAGAATGTCATTCATTCTGTTCAGGCACTTCAGCAGTGTCGATTTTCCGCATCCGGAAGGTCCAATCAGAGCGGTGATCAAGTTCTTTCGGATATTAAGATTAATGGCTTTTAGCACATGGTTGGCGGCAAAACGCAGGTTTAGGTTATCAATCCTTATCTTATAGTCATCTTTTTTCTCCATAAGCCTCACATACCATCCACGATCCGAATTCCTGATTCACCTGTAACACTCATGTCATCCGAACTTCCCTGAGACATAACCCTCAGTCCTCTTGTCCTTGGGCCTGGTGAAAATATCATAGGCAGATCCTGTTTCTATCAGCTCTCCCATTAAGAGAAAAGCTGTCTCACTGTCGATTCGTGCGCCTTGGAGGGGGTTGTGCGTCACCAGGACAATTGTGTAGCGTTTAACCAATTCCCAGAGGAGCTCTTCGATTCTTAGTGTGGAAATCGGATCCAGGCCGGATGTCGGCTCATCGAGAAGTATAATGTCCGGCTCCAAGGCAAGCACGCGTGCAATGGAAAGCCTCTGTAACTGCCCGCCGGAGAGACGTGATGCATTGTCACTTAGCCTGTCCTTTACCTCGTCCCAAAGAATGGCGTCACGTAGGGCTTTCTCTACGATCCCCTCAAGCTCCTTTTGCTGTCGTACCCCCTGCATTCTCGGCCCGTGTGCGACATTGCTGAATATGCTCATGGGAAGCGCAACAGGCAGGGCGAAAACCATGCCCACGTTTCTGCGCAACTCGGCTACGTCGACTCCTGAGTCATATACGTCAGTCCCATCGATTTTGAGGGATCCCTCGTGCCGGGTGTTGGGGATTAGGTCGCCCAACCTGTTCAAGGAACGAAGGAGCGTGGTTTTACCGCTCCCTGAAGGGCCCATAATTGTGAAGAGCTGATTGCTCCTGATCTCTAGACTGACGTTTCTTAGCGCGCAGTGTTCGCCGTAGAAGAAACTGAAATTAGAGGCAGAGACCTTGGGTGCGCCTCCTCTGCTATCTGCTGTCAGCACCTTGCTTTCAGCTTCTCCTTTTTTGCCGGTCATGTCAGGTATCACCTCGGTTGTTTCGTTGGCGGACGCCGGCCCTCCGCTAGCCCTCTTTCTCAGTGAGCCGATCCATTATGGCGTACGCTGCCGTATTGATCGCCAATATCAGGATGATCAAAACCGCAGCCGTGGTGTACGCATTCTCCAACGATATGCCTTCCCTGGCGAGGATGTAGAAGTGGACAGGGAGGGTTCTCGTGGAGTCCAGGAGGGTCCTGGGCAATCTAAGGGATGATCCGGCGGTAAAGATGACAGCAGCGGTTTCGCCGATTGCTCTCCCTATGGCCAGTATCACTCCGGTTACAATCCCCGGCTTCGCTGACGGCAGAACCACGCTTGTCACCGTTTGCCACCTGGTTGATCCCAGTGCGAAGCTCACCTCACGATAGGCTTCCGGAACTGCCCTGATAGCTTCTTCAGATGTCCTTACGATTGTCGGCAATATCATTGCAGAAAGAGTCAGGGCGCCGGATAGGACGGACCAGCCCAGATTCAGATATATTACGAAGAACAGAAAGCCGAAAAGGCCGAAAATAATAGAGGGGATCCCTGCCAGGCTTTCCGTGCCGAATCGGACTATCCTGGGTAACCATGTGTCGCGGGTGTATTCAGTAAGATACACAGCAGTCAATATCCCGACCGGAGCTGCGATAACCAGCGCTATTCCGGTAAGGAGCACAGTCCCGACAATTGCAGGGAAAACCCCGCCTGTCCTTCCCATCTCCCGTGGCGACTCAAGAAGAAATGGCAAGGCCAGCCCGGGCAGCCCATTTATCATGACATGACCTATGATGAATACTAGGATTAGCACAGTAAAACCTGTTATGCCTGCAAACAGAAGGGTAACTCGTCTGTCGGCCATCTTTACACCTTTTCAACCCGGGCGACTAATCGCGCCAGGGTATTTAGAAGCGCTATGACGGCAAAGAGCACAATTCCGGTGGCGAAAAGCGCTTCCCTGTGTTCGCCTACTGCATAGCCCATTTCCAGGGCGATGTTGCTTGTGAGAGTCCTTACCGGCTCCAATGGAGAGACCGGGATTTTTGTGGCGTTGCCTGCCACCATTATCACTGCCATAGTCTCTCCTACCGCCCGCCCCATACCAAGGATAACCGCTGCTATGATTCCCGGCCTTGCAGCAGGGAGAACCACCATCCTTATTGTCTGCCATCTTGTAGCCCCTAAGGCCAGCATGCCTTCTCTGTATGCCTGGGGGACGGCTTTTAGCACGTCGTAACATACACTGATTATTGTGGGCAATATCATAATCCCCAGGACAATGCCGGCTGCGAGGATGGAGAATCCGGGCCCGCCCAGCCACTGTCTTATGAGGGGGACGAGAATGATAAGTCCGATGAAGCCAAATATGACGGATGGGATTCCCGCCAGAAGTTGTATGGCGGATTTGAGGATCCGGCTTGTTTTGGATGGCGCCATTTCAGCGAGGAAGATAGCTGTGGCAAGGCCTATTGGAACTCCTATTATGAGAGCGCCCAACGTTACCCAAACCGAACCAAGTATCATCGGAAGTATGCCAAACATGCCCCTTGTAGGAGACCATTTGGTTCCTGCGATGAATTGGGCCATGCCCAGTCTGGCTATGATTGGCGACCCTTCTTTGAAGATGAATATGATAATAAGGGCTAGGACTGCTATTGCAGAAAGCGCAACTGCAGCCAGAGACCATTGGACCAGTGTTTCACGACGACGCATGACCGCACGCATCCTCCTTAGCTCAGCAAAAGAATGTACTTCAATGCAATGCGATGAACCTGTATCGTATCCGATCCTAATTGCCGTGCTCCGGCCTAAGATTATCATGCCCAGGCTCAGGAGGCTCTCCCGACGCAACCGATGTAACCGGCACCAAACCTTCCTGTGCCAGCATTGCCTGGGCCTTTTCACTCAGGCAGAAACTGATGAAATCTTCTACCTCTTTCCCCGGGCCTTCTCCGGTGGCAAGTATCATAGGCCTTACCAGCTTGTAGGTTTGATTTGCTACTGTGTCGATGCCAGGCGGCACGCCGGAGACGGCTATGGCTTTCACGCGCTTGTCCACTAGGCCAAGGGACAGATAGCCTATGGCGGAAGGATCGCCGGCTACGATTTCCCTCACTGCGCCGTTGGAGTCCTGAACTATGGCGCCGGGAGTGACTTCCGCGGTTCCCATAATTATCTCGTCAAATGCGCCCCGGGTCCCGGAACCCTCTTCGCGGGCGACTGCGTGAATCTTGCGCGATTTGCCTCCTACTTCCAGCCAGTTGGTAATCTCCCCGGTAAATATGGATCTGATCTCGTCGATGTCAAGGTTGCGAGAGAGAGTTGAAGGGTGGACAATAAGGGCTATTGCATCATATGCGATAATTGTGGGAATCAGGGCTTTCTCATCCCCTTGGAGCTCACGAGATAACATGCCTACCTGAGCTACGCCTGAAAGGACTGACCTTGCGCCTGCGCTGGATCCTCCACCCTGGATATTGATAATGACGTTTCCGGCTTCATTCATATACTCATCGGCGAGTAGCTCTGCGAATGGCTGAACAGAAGTGGATCCTGCCAGGGTTATGGAGACAGGGGCCTGGATTCTGTCGCTTCTTACGGGCGTTCGTAGACTATGTATAGCTGCAAGGATAACGAAGAGTATTACAATGCCTAAAAAAGGTATGAACCGCCTCAGCTTAATCCCTCCTGTCCATGTTAATTCTATGCAATGAGAGGAATTCCTACACGACATTCCGCGGTGTTAGCCTAAGCAGATCGCCATGAGACCGTTGGACTTCTCCAGTAATCGCCGGTTTCGCCGAAGACGTCGGCCGGTTTTTGCGATTCGGGCGGGCTGTGTTAACATAATATGCGAGAGAACAACGGTCTCATGAACTCATACTTTAGGATACCTTAGGAGATTTGCCGGGATAACCTGGGGAACCTCACGAATTATACGGGACAACTCAGGTCAACTCGGGAAATGCCGACTTACGATGACTCACGAAATTCCACAGGATAGCTTAGGCAGGATAACTTGGGGCGACAGTACGCAATCGTTAAGCTCGATATGTCATGAATGCCCCACTTGTCCATGGAGGAATTCAGATCCTGGGAAAGAATACTGGTTAGCAGATATGGCTATTTGTGAGGAGGACCAAGACAGTGACAGAGCATCCGGAAGACAGAGCGGATTCACAAAACAATATCCTAAACCAGGATCTATCAGGCTTGTGCGATAAGGATCTTGGCGAAGTATTAGGTGGTGCGATCGCCACGTATGGATTTGAGGTAGTACAGGATTTAGAGAAGCTCGCAACCGGCGGCGATTCTCGCGTGGCAAGCGCTGCGTGCAGCGCTTTAGGTGCGACACATGATGTATCTGCTGCTAATGCCCTGCTTAGGATTAGGGAGTTCGCGAAAGACAAGAGTGTCCGGAAAGAGGCAGGCCATGCTCTGCATAAGCTGCGATCTGTCGGGATTGAGCCGGAGGAGAGGCCGGAGCCTGTAGGTGAGATGCCGGGGCTTGCTCGTACCGGAAGAATCGAGAGCGCCTATGCCTCCTATTACGACCCTGTCGGAATGCGCCTTCTGATTATGGGTATTAGGCCTCCGGGTAGGCCTTTGTTCAGGGTGATTTGGGCCATATCTCAAGAAAACGGCATATATGACTCATATGTCACACGATTGAGCAAGCGTGGGTTTGAGGAATGGATTGATGAGTTTAGGCTGGAGAGAGAAGGCATACTCCAAATCGATCCAGCACATTGCAGGTACCTTACGGATGAGGCTTATGAAAAGGCGTCCCAATCCGGCGCGTCTCTTCAGGACGGAATCGGAATCTACCTTGAAACAGTGAAAAACATGCCTGGTCCGCCGGAACGGCCAATCATCTATGAGTTGTTGGACGAGGCTAAAGCGAAGTCGGATTCAACGGCCGTCTTAACGTCAGAGAGCCTGCTGGATCTTGTGGAGTGCGCGTGGCGTATTGAGGGTGAGAAGGTCGAGGAGTATACTGAGCGGGCGCTCGAGGTAATCAACAGTATAATAGTCACATCTGACATTGTCCGCGAAGAGCGCCTCCAAAAGATTGTAGATGATTATATTTCCGCTGAGTTCTCCGGTGACATAATACATGCGTATCGAAGAAGGTTAGAAGAAACCGCATATCTATTTGTCTTAGACAGCAGGATGGATTACGCCCGTTCTGCTTTTTCCGTAGCTCTCCTAATGGAATCCGGCGGTGATCTCCGCTCAATACCGTTTATTCGGGGGCTGGTCGAAAGAAGCCTGGGAATTATCAGGGCTGACTCCCGCGAAGGCAAGGAGCTTGAAAGGCGCATGGCCGAGAAGGAGAGAAGCCAGTTTGTGAAGCCAATCACTCAAGACAGATCCCGGGATGAGATTCTTAAGGGGATACTACGAAGCTAACGTGCATTCCGGCTCACT
>MTKW01014125.1_pt1 | contig 17132 bp, 13 predicted proteins | sample 1042761 | NCBI WGS metagenome assembly MTKW01 (sample SAMN06205366, study PRJNA360243) | anaerobic digester metagenome | biome: Wastewater treatment plant; feature: Anaerobic digester sludge; material: sludge; isolation source: anaerobic digester fed with sludge from wastewater treatment plant ... | reverse complement strand
AAATCCCTCTCTGTTTGTGGTCAGTTTTCGCTCTATGTGAAGCACGGGCTGACCTTTTTTCAGCCGGAGAATATCTTTTATTTTCTCGCCGGGAATAATGGCTTTCAACTGCTGCTCACCGCCTAAGATATCTATATGGTAATGTTTTCGCAAAACCTCGAAAAGTGATTTGTTTTCAAACGAACGGCGCGTAAAACGGGGCAGGTTGATATTTGGCAGATGATTGATGTCGTAAAAAACCGGTTTTTCATCCACATACCGCAGCCGCTCCATGTAGATGCACCATGCTCCCTTCTCTAATTCAGAAAGCTCAAAAGCAAACTGTTCGGGCCAGTCCTGGATAACCGGCGGTTGCAGGATATCGGTTTTCAGATAACGGGCGCCCACAGCAGATGCGGTTCCTGAAATGGATAAAATTCCAATGTTTTGCGGGGGTTTTCGCACAATACTCCCTTTTCCCTGCTTCTTTAAAATCAGTCCGTCTTTCACCAGCACATCCAATGCCTGCCGCACTGTGGGTCGGGTAATTCCGTAAACAGTACACAACTCGTTCTCCGAAGGCAACAGATCACCCTCTTCATAAACTCCGGAAACAATATGTTCCCGCAGTAATTCCGACAATTTACGGTATTGCGGTACAGTTTCATTCATGCTCCAAAGTTAAAAAATTAAAACAATAAGAACAAACAACTTGTATTTACAAGTTATTTTATTTATTTTTGTGGGAAAAATTATGATTGTTATATATAAGCTGATATTCAGCATAATGAAAAACAATTGAAATCATGGATTTGTAATAACAAGTTAAACAAAAACAGATAATGGCAATACCAGTAACCATGCCCAGACAGGGACAGTCGGTTGAATCCTGCATCATGGGCCAATGGCACAAATCGGTTGGAGAAGAAGTTAAAAAGGGCGATTTACTTTTCTCTTATGAAACCGACAAAGCATCGTTTGAAGAAGAAGCCGAAGCCGAAGGAATTTTGCTTGCAATATTTTTTGAAGAGGGCGATGAGGTCCCGGTGCTCACCAACGTTGCAGTGATAGGCAACAAAGGAGAATCAACAGATGAATTTGCTCCTGGAAGTGCAAAAGTGTTTTCTGCAGATGAAGCGGAAAAGCCGGAAGGGAAAGCTGAGGAAATTCCCTCAGTTATAGAATTTGATATTGAAGAGCACGAATCGGGAAAGCGCATCCGAATTTCTCCGTTAGCCAAAAACATGGCATTGAGAACCGGCGTTGATATTTCCCGGATTAAAGGTTCAGGACCGCGCGGACGCATCATTGCACGCGACATTGAAGCTGCCGGAAAAACGGCTCCAAAACCTGCCGTTGCAACACCGGTGCAAGCTGTGAAGCCGGATTTGCAAAAGGCACAAATTATGCAAACCGGTGATGATTTTGAAGTGAAATCTATTTCAAATATACGGAAACTGATTGCCAACGCCATGCACCAGTCGCTGCAAAACTCTGCACAGCTGACACATCATCTCAGCGCCGATGCAAGAAAGTTGTTGCAGCTGCGAAAAAAATATAAGGAAGCGTTCACAAACGGAACTGTTTCTCAAAATGTTACAATCAACGATTTGGTTTGCTTTGCTACGATTCGTGCGCTGGAAAAATTTCCACAGGCAAATACCCACTATTTGGGCGACAAAATGAAGTGGTTCAAAAAAGTGCACCTCGGTCTGGCGGTTGACACCGAACGGGGACTGATGGTGCCAGCATTGCAAAATGCTGACGACCTTTCGCTGACAGGACTCTCCTATCAGTTGCAGCAGCTGGCAACGCAGGCACGCAGCGGAAGTGTGAATCCCGATCTTCTCAGCCCCGAAGCAGCTTCTTTCACCATCTCCAATCTGGGAAATTACGGTGTAGAAATGTTTACTCCGGTTATCAACCTTCCGCAAACTGCCATTCTTGGCGTTTGTACCATAACTCCCCGTCCAAAGGAAATTGAAGAGGGAGTATATGCATTTGTACCCATGATTGGTCTGTCGCTGACCTACAATCACCAGGCGCTTGACGGCGGCGAAGCCACACGATTCCTTGCGGAAGTCAAAGCGCAGATAGAAAATTTAGCAGTTTAGAGTTCAAAGTTCAGAGTTATGGCAACATTTAGCAGATTTGAAGATATAATAGCCTGGCAAAAAGCAAGAGTGCTTTGTAAATTGATTCATGGTTTTACATTGAAGTAACCATTTTACAGAGATTTTAAACTGGTAAATTCAAATGATAGCAAACAAGTCCACTCAGAGAACCCAAAACTCGAAACTCGGAACCCGGAACTCGGAACCCGGAACTATTATAAGATTAATAACAAATAACAAAAATAATTTACGATGCCAAAAATTCAATTCATAAATCCCGACGAAGTCAGAAAACCGCAAATGCTGGAATTTGACTCCATTCCAATTAACCAGTACGACAAGACCATTGAAGAAGAGGTGGATAACTTCAGCAGGGAAGATTTCCTGCGAATTTACCACGACATGGTGGTTATTCGTGAGTTTGAAACAATGCTGAACCTCATCAAGACCCGGGGCGAATACAACGAAATCCCATACAATCATCCCGGCCCTGCCCACCTCTCCATCGGACAGGAAGCGGCTGCCGTTGGAATGGCTTTCACACTTGATGCCGATGATTTCATTTTCGGTTCGCATCGCAGTCACGGTGAAATTCTGGCAAAAGGTTTGTCTGCCATTGCCAAATTAGATGATGAAGCGCTGGAAAAAATTATGGACAGCCATTTCGAGGGAGTTACACTTGCACCGGTAAAAGCAGGACACACCGGAACAACCAAAGAGCTGGCAGTTAAATTTTTACTTTACGGAACGCTGGCAGAAATTTTTGCCCGTGAAACCGGCTTCAACAAAGGATTGGGCGGCTCCATGCACGCCTTTTTCACGCCTTTCGGCGTTTATCCCAACAATGCCATCGTGGGTGGTTCAGGCGACATTTCAGTGGGAGCGGCGCTCTATAAAAAGGTGAACCGCAAAAAGGGAATTGTTGTAGCCAACATCGGCGATGCTTCTATTGCCTGCGGTCCGGTTTGGGAAGGTCTTGTCTTTGCCACCATGGATCAGTTTACCCATCTCTGGGAAGGCGACATGAAAGGCGGTTTGCCGCTCATTATCAACATCATGAACAACCAGTACGGAATGGGCGGCCAAACCAGCGGCGAAACGATGGGATACGGAGTTGCTGCACGTATAGGCGCCGGATTAAATGCCGACCAAATGCACGCTGAGCGTGTTGATGGATACAATCCGCTGGCAGTTATTGATGCCTATCGACGCAAAAAACAAATTCTTCAGGAAAAACGGGGACCTGTGCTACTGGATGTGCTAACTTACAGATACAGCGGACATTCCCCCTCTGATGCCTCTTCCTATCGCTCAAAAGAGGAAATTGAAGCATGGGAAAGCCATGATTCAATTTTATGGTTTGGGAAAGAACTTGTGCGGGCAGGCATTGCAACAGCTGAGGAGTTGGAAAAAATCAAAGCCGACACTGAAAATATCATCACTTCCACACTGAAACTATCAATTGATGATGAAACTTCGCCGCACATGGATCTGAAAAAACATCCCAACCTGATTGGCGAAATGATGTTCAGCAACCAGTCGGTTGACCGAATGGAAGAGCGCGAGCCGGAGGTAAACCACCCCATGGAAGAGAACCCCAGGGTGCAGCAGATTGCTAAGAAAGAACGGTTTATGTTTGACGAAAACGGAAAGCCCCATTCCAAAATCAAAACCTATGCACTGCGCGACGGAATTTTTGAAGCCATCATCGATCGGTTTTACAAAGACCCCACGCTGATTGCCTATGGTGAAGAAAACCGCGACTGGGGCGGCGCATTTGCAGTTTACCGCGGACTGACAGAAGCCCTGCCCTATCACCGCTTGTTCAATTCGCCCATTTCGGAGGGCGCCATTGTGGGAACAGCCATCGGCTATGCCATGTGTGGCGGAAGGGTTATTCCTGAAATTATGTATTGCGACTTTTTGGGACGTGCCGGCGATGAGGTTTTCAATCAGCTCCCAAAGTGGCAGGCAATGAGCGGGAATGTATTGAAAATGCCGGTGGTACTCCGGGTTTCGGTAGGCTCAAAATATGGGGCACAGCATTCGCAGGACTGGACGGCACTGCCCGCGCATATCCCCGGGCTGAAAGTGGTCTTCCCGGCAACGCCTTATGATGCCAAAGGACTGATGAACAGTGCACTGCAAGGAACTGATCCGGTAATTTTCTTTGAAAGTCAGCGCATTTACGATATTGGCGAGATGTTTCATAAAGGAGGTGTGCCGGAAGGTTATTATGAAATTCCATTGGGTGAACCCGACGTAAAAAAGGAGGGCACGGATGTCACGATTCTGAGCATTGGCGCAACGCTCTACCGGGCATTGGATGCAGCAAACATTTTGGAAGAAAAGTATAATATTTCAACCGAAGTGATTGATGCGCGCTCACTGGTTCCGTTCAATTATGAACCGGTTATCGAATCTGTTAAGAAAACGGGACGTATCGTAATTACAGGTGACGCCACAGGGCGCGGCTCGTTCATGCGCGACATGGCTTCCAATATTACCGAACTGGCTTTTGATTATCTGGATGCCCCGCCGGTGGTTGTGGGCTCCCGCAACTGGATTACACCTGCACATGAGTTGGAAGACAATTTCTTTCCGCAGCCGGAATGGATTGTGGATGCAATCCATGAGCGCATTCTTCCGTTGGCAGGACATGTTTCTGAAAATAATTTTACGGAAGAAGAGCAGTTGGACAGAAACACCCGGGGAATTTAAAAGGGGTCTGAAAAACAGTTGGTAATAGATTGGTTTATACCTCTATTCCAAAATTGCCTCACCTTCAATTTCAACCAATAAATCGTGGCGGCAAATGTCGGCAAGAATATAAACTACGGGCAATTTCCCGTAGTAATTTTCAAATACCTTTTTAATGGCTGAATAATCGTCCCGGTTTTTCACATAAACCCGTGCATGTCCGTAAACCGGACTAAGCGTATCGGTCGTTACCGATTTCAGAGAATTCTTTGAATAAAGTTGCTGCATGTTCTGAATGGTAATTTCAGTTTGCTTTGCGGGATCATTAAGGGCTATCGTGTTTTCACCACGGATGGAAGCTGTTCCCGAAATAAAGAGCTGCTTTTGCCCGAAACATTCAAATAGGCGGGCACGCTCAAATTTTGGTGTTGCTTTTAATGTGAAATGTTTACCTTCCAAAACTTTTTCACTGTAGCAATGGGCAGAAATCTGTTCCGGATTATCAATGGGCTGACTGACAGCTCCATGAATATCAACGGCTACAAACTCAAGGATGATTCCACCACGGTTCATTCCAATNNCGTTGATTCTCTCCGTCAAATCCGGTAATATTTTCAATATAGTTCCACTGCCTCACAACGGAATGCAAAGGTAAATCAACGCTTTTCAATAAACCGGTGAAAGTATTAAAGGCAGAAACTGCATTTTCTCGGCAACCCGGAAAAGTATCCGATTGGGAGCTTCCGATTAAAACCTTTGCTCCGGCTCTTCTAAAAAGCATTGCAGAGCCATTTTTTCCCGACAGGAATTCCGTTTTCCACAATGAAGTATCAAAAGTGAAAGCTTCAGCAATAATTCCGGCATTTAATGGCGGCTGGGCAATCAGCTCACAGACCACAGAGGTTTGAACTGATTCAGCAACAAGCTGCTGCAACTTTTGCTTTAACTGTTTATACTCTTTTTCTGATTTTACGTCTGCAAAAAAATTCAATTTATAAATACGCTTATCAGGGGGAATGCCTTTCAACTGTGCTAAACAGCTGCTCGCCTGCTCCTCAATAGATAAATATTTACTTTTAGGTTGAATAAAAATCCGGCTCCCGTTTAGAAAATGCATGTTGACTTTTGTTTTCAAAGGTGCAAATATGCCGATTTTTCATTCAGTACCCATCTTTTGTTTCTGCACCTTTCAGAACAGCTTCGGTTGAACCAATGCCAAGACGTGTGGCTCCTTGCTTCAAAAATGCAGCAGCGTCTTCCGGTGTGCGTATCCCGCCGGAAGCTTTCACACCCATCTTGCCGCCAACTGTTTTCATCATTATGGCAATCACTTCGGGTGTTGCTTTTCCCGGACCGAAACCTGTGGATGTTTTTACAAAATCGACGCCTGCTTCATATGACAATTCACAGGCTTTTGCAACCTGCTCAGGTGTCAGAAAACCGATCTCCTGAATAACCTTCACCAAAACGCCCTGACTGTGAGCAACATCCACAACTGCCCTGATATCTTCCAGAACATAGTTGTAATCGCCGCTTAAAAATTTCCCGATATTCATAACCATGTCAATTTCATCGGTTCCATCCCCAATAGCCTGCTTCGCCTGAAATATTTTGACTGATGTGGCATCGGCGCCATGGGGAAAACTCAAAACACAGGACACTTTCACATCACTTCCTGAAAGGAGCTTTTTTGCTGATTTTATATCGCATGGTTTTACGCACATACTGAACACTCCGAATTCCATACACATCTTTGCATGCTGTTCTAAATCGGTGTCCGTAAAATCGGGTTTTAAAACGGCATGGTCGATGGTTTTTGCAATCTCTTTTAAAGTCATAATCATTTAATTTACTCTTCCATTTCTTTTAAAATCTGCTCAACCTGTTCGTTGGTCTTGAGCAGCATATCCTTACAAATTTTCAAAAGTGTGGAAACCCGCTTCACTTTTTCTGCAAGNNGTTGCCATTTTCTGATTATTTTGAAATTTTACTTTTTACTTTTCCATCGGCAAACCGTGTTTCAATCTCATCGCCGGGAAGGAGTGAAACTGCCGATTTCAATATTTTATCATCTTTTAGTGTCAGCGTGTAACCCCGGTTTAGAATATTCTGCGGATTCAGCAGCCGCACTGAATTTTCATTCCGGGCGATTCGCTCCTGCTCTCTTGCAAGCAGTCGCATAGTACGGTGCTTCACCGTCTCATTTATGTGGCTCAGCCCTGCCCGCTCTTTCAGAATGGTTTCCCTTGTCGTGCGTTTCAGTATTCTGCCATATTTTCCAAGCCTGTTTTTACTTTCTACCTTCCACACTGAATATGCGGCGTTCAGGCTATGAATCAGATTGTTCAGTTCATAATTTTTGCTAAACACGAACCTGCTGATATTTCGCTGAAGGTTGTTCCCCTGTCTGACGAGTTGCAAGTTTTTATCTGCCACAAAATTTTTCACACTCCGGTGAAGAACATCAGCAAATTCTTCAAGTTGTTCCTGTTTGTCATCAATGGACTGTTTTGTCAATTGCACTAATTGCTCTTCCAATGCTATTAAATGTTCATAAAAACGCTGTGCGCCGCTGATGAAAAATTCGGCTACGGCAGTTGGCGTCTTCATGCGTGTGTGAGCCACCATGTCGATGATGGTGTCGTCCTTTTCGTGGCCGATGCCTGTGACCACAGGAATTGGGAATTGCGTGATATGAAAGGCAAGTTCATAATTGTCGAAACTGCTGAGATCGGCAGTGGCGCCACCGCCCCTGATAATTGCCACCGCATCAAAAAACTCTTCATTCTCAAAAATCCGATCCAGTGCCGCAATAATTGAGGGAACCGTTTCGCCCCCCTGCATGTATGCCTCAAAAAGATGGGTGTAAAACTTAATTCCCGAAGGATTATTTTCAAGCTGATTTATAAAATCCTGATAGCCGGCTGCTGTTTTGGAAGAGATTACTGCAATTTTTTGCGGAACAAGGGGAAGTGCCAGCTCCCTGTTCATATCAAAAACACCTTCAGCCTTCAGCCTGTCAATAATCTCCTTCCGCTGCAGCGCCATGTCACCAATGGTGTAGGCAGGGTCAATGTCTTTAATGTTCAGGCTCAAACCGTAAGCCGGATGAAACTCCACCGAAACCTGTACCAGCACCTTGATTCCGTGTCCAAAAGCCTGTCCGGTGCTGGTTTCAAAATAGGGTTTTAAAATGCGATAGGTATAGGACCAGATTGTTGCACGGGCGCGGGCAATAATCTCATCCTCCTCTTTTTCAATCAGCTCCAGATAGCAGTGCCCGCTTCGGTTTTCTTTCAGTTCGCTAATTTCTGCAATAACCCATACCGATGTGGGGATTGCGCTTTTCAGCGCCTCCTGAATCCATTGGTTTAACCTGAATAATGTCAGTTTTTGCTCCATGAATCAATTAAAATTTATTCCAATTTTAAGCGCATCTGTTGAGTTTTCGGTAACAATCTGCAAAATAACAATACCGGGCGGCAATGTCTGAAGATTTTGAAGTAAAATTTTCACTGCATCTTTTGTTTCCTCTTTGTGAAGCAATCTGCCATCCGTTGAATAAAATCCGATTTGCACTTTTGATGAAGTCACCTTTTCATTTTTTTGCAAAACTATGTAATCCTTTGCAGGATTGGGATAGACTTGCCAGGTATTCCTGTTTTTCTGTTTATTTACAAAAATATTTTTCAAAATCAAATCAGCAGTTTTCAAATCGGGAATTCCGTACCCGACCAAAGAGTCGGGCTTATCAAAAAGATGCGCACTTTGCTCAATTGCCTGTTTCACATGATGAGCCGAAGCCTGCGGATTTGCCTGCCAAAGGCAGGCTGCTGCGCCTGCCAGCACCGGAGATGAATAGGAAGTTCCACTGCCCGTAGCCACTTCTCCGTTTGGACGTACGATAATTGTGTTCCAGCCCGTAGCCGACACATTTGGTTTAATTTTTCCGCCTGCTGCCGGCCCGAATGATGTGAAAGCCGCCGGACGTCCATCACTGTTGACAGCACCCACACCAATAACACTGTCGCCGTCAGACGGAGCAATGATATATTTCCACTCTTTGTTCCCTTCGTTTCCGGCACTTGAAAAGACCAGCATTCCGCGCGAAGCGGCAATGTTGGCACCTTTTGTTACCCGCGTTGTGCTGCCGTTCATATCTTCATAGCTGTAATCCATGGCAGGATCATCGAAAGTAAAATAGCCGAGTGAAGAATTGATAATATCCACCCCGGCACTGTCGGCAAATTCGGCTCCTGCAACCCAGTTATCCTCCTCAATGGCAAATTCGCTTTTGTTTTCTTCCGTTATAATCAGCCAGTAGGAAGCTTTAGGCGCAGTTCCGATCAGCATACCCGGAACATTCCCGCCCATGGTGGAAAGTACACTCATTCCGTGGGGATGGCTGTCAAACACATTACTGTCATCAACAAAATTTTTAGTGCCCAAAATCTGTCTGTTCATCCACAGGCTGTCAAATGCCGGATATTTATCTACATTAAAAAAACCTGCATCCAATACAGCTATCTGCATTCCCTGCCCCCTGAAATTCTGCTCGTGAAAAAACTGAGCATTAATCTGGATAAGTTGATAGGAAGATTCACCATAGTTATGGATAAAGTTATTATTTATATTGATCGAAGTTTCAGGCTCCTGAAACTTCACCACGGCACTTTTTATTCCAAAAGATCTTTTGGAGAGTTTAGCTTCTGAGACAAAAGGAAGTTGTTTCACTTCTGAAAAAAAACTTTCGGAAGTTGCCTTGACCGTTATTCCGTTCAGCCATTTTGATGAATGGATAAATTCAGCACCCAAATCAAGCACCTGACTGATATATGAAGGATTAACAGGAAGATCAAGCGAATCAACCTGAATATTCTGTTTAATCCTGCGCTGAATGGAACGTTCGGAGAGATATTTTTCTGGTTCTGAAAGCAACCATGGGGAATTGTTCTTATTTGAAAAAGCCACCCAATAATAGTCCTGAGCCTTGGAAACCAGCGCTCCGCAAAGAACAATCAACATGACCGGTATTGTCAGTTTTTTCATTGAACAGGGATTTTTTAAATTTCCTTTTGTAAAAATACAACAGAAATTGATGTAAAGATATAAGATTCACTTCGTTTTTTCACACAAAAGAAGGGGAAGTTGTCTTATACTTAAAACGGGATAAATTTCCGCATTTATTTATAAAGGAAATCATGTCAACCTTTCCTTTTTGATATTTTCATTTCATCAAACAGATTTTTTTATCACTTAGGGATTGATACCCCGCCGCTTGCGGCGGGTGGATTCATTGTTTTTTAAACTCTCTTTGCTTGCAGTGGTATATATTTCAATAGTCCAATCACTTTTGATAAAATGTTGTATCCACAATTGTTTAGACCAATCTCATTGGTCTGTTATGTATAAACTGCCGGGATTATTCGCCTTTGACTGCTGCCACTCCGGGGAGTACGCGTCCTTCAAGGTATTCAAGTAAAGCGCCGCCGGCAGTTGAAATGTAGGAGACTCCTTCTGCAAGGTTGAATTTATTTACGCAAGCCACAGAGTCCCCACCGCCAACAAGTGAGAAAGCGCCTTTTTTGGTGGCTTCAACAATCGCTTCGCCCACCGCTTTGGAGCCTACGGCAAATTTGTCGATTTCGAACACGCCCACCGGTCCGTTCCATAAAATGGTAGCCGAATTTTCAATTACCTCTTTAAATTTGGCGATACTTTCGGGACCTGCATCCAATCCCTGCCAGCCTTCCGGAATCTGATCCGCAGCAACAACCCTGGTATTGGCATCCTGACTGAAATCATCAGCTGCTACCACATCGGTGGCAAGAATCAGGTTCACACCTTTTTCCTTTGCCAGCTTCTCAATGTTGCGTGCGGTATCAAAAAAATAGGGCTCACAAATGGAGTTACCTACTTCGCCGCCGTTTGCTTTCACAAAAGTGTAAGTCATTCCGCCACCGATGATCAGGTTGTCAACTGAGCTTAACAAATTCTCGATGATGGTAATTTTGGAAGAGACCTTGGCACCGCCCATGATAGCAGTAAACGGGCGTTTGGGGTTTTTAACCACTTTGTCGAGGCTTTCCACTTCGCTTTCAATCAGGTAGCCAAACATTTTATCATTCGGGAAAAATTTGGCAATTACTGCCGTTGAGGCGTGTGCACGGTGAGCCGTACCGAAAGCATCATTTATCCAGCAGTCGCCGTTTTCGGCAAGTTGTTTGGCAAATTCTTCGTCGCCTTTGGTTTCGCCGGCATGAAAACGCAGGTTTTCTAACATCAAAACCTCGCCCGGTTTCAAATCAGCGGTCATTTTTTTCACTTCTTCGCCAACACAATCGGGTGCCAGTTTTACATCAACACCCAGCAGGTTGCTCAAATGTGCAACCAGATGGCGCATGGAAAATTTGTCTTCCGGTCCGCTCTTGGGGCGGCCAAAGTGCGACATGATAACAGGAGAGCCGCCGGCTTCCATCACTTTTTTAATAGTGGGCAACGCTGCCCGAATACGGGTATCGTCGGTGATTTCAAAATTTTCATTCAAAGGCACATTAAAATCAACCCGGATCAGCGCCTTTTTTCCGGAAAAATTGTAGTTGTCTATTGTCTGCATTTTATTCGTTTTTAATGAATTCTGTAATTTTCAATCAAAGATAAACAATATATCGGGCTGAAAAATAAAGAAACCCGATTGAAAACTTCAAATTAAAAAATGTTTCATAAATAACGAGCAAGATTGCCTGAATCCATTTCAAAACCATTATTTTTGGGCTATGCTATTTAAAGATGTAATAGGACAACAGGAGATAAAAAGAAGGCTTATTCGTTCGGTAATAGAGCAGCGGATTAGCCACGCCATCATGTTTACAGGCAGTGAGGGGGTGGGTAAACTGCCCCTTGCAATTGCATTTGCACAATATGTTTCATGCCGCAACCGCAGTGAGAATGATTCTTGCGGCGTTTGTGCCTCATGCATAAAATACAATAAACTTGTGCATCCCGATTTACACTTCTCTTTTCCGGTGTTCACCACCCCACAAAATACAAAGCCTATCTCCGATGATTTTTTGTCTAAGTGGAGGGAAATGGTTTTGAAATCTCCATATTTCACCCTCAGCCAGTGGCTTAGTCATATAGAGAGTGGAAATGCGCAGGGATTAATTTATGAGCGGGAAAGCGATTCCATCTCCCGGAAGTTTAATCTCAAATCTTTCGAGTCGGAATATAAAGTGCTGATTATGTGGCTTCCTGAAAAAATGAATCTTTCTTGTTCCAATAAATTGTTAAAACTTATTGAGGAGCCGATTGGCAAAACACTCATAATTTTGGTAACTGAAGACGAAGCAGGGGTGATTCCCACCATACGCTCGCGCGCGCAACCTCTGAAAATTCCGCTCATCGATAAGGAATCTCTGCGAAATGCATTGGAAAAAAAAGGTGAGGTTCCTGAAGACCAGATTGATGATTTGGTGCGGCTGGCAAATGGAAATTATCTTACTGCGCTTGAATATATTGACCCTGACCAAAACACGGCTTATTTTTTTGAGAAATTTCAGGAAATGATGCGCCTTGCCTATACACCAAAAGTTTTTGAACTAACCAAATGGGCAGATGAAATGGCAGGTCTTGGTCGCGACAGGCAAAAGGCATTTTTCAGTTTTTCTCTACGCATGATTCGTGAATATTTTATGATGAATATGAATCATTCAGACCTTATTTATCTGAAACAGGAAGAAAAAGAGTGGGGAGACAGATTTGCACCATTTATTAATGAAAGAAATATTTTTCCGCTCTTCAAAGAATTTGAGACCGGAATTGAGCATATCTCCTATAACGGAAATCCGCGAATTATCTTTTTAGACACTGCTTTGCGGGTGGTAAAATTAATTAAACGCTGAAAGAGTTGACCCCTATTTAAGCTTCAATTTATTGTGAATTGCTATTTATCACTAACTTTGCTATCAAAATAGTGAAGGAATTAACATAATTTCAAAATGTATAGCATCACAAATAAATGCAGCTTATGGATAATCTTGATTTAATTGAAAGAGGAGTGTGCTCCTCTGTTTCGTGCAGTTGTGAAAAGTTGCATGTTACCGACTGGATGGATGACATTTCGGGAAATGGCAAGATGATTGATGCTGTGGAGGTTCGGTTTAAAAATACCCGCAAGGATTTTTTCAGGAATGTAAATCATCTGAAACTTAAGCCCGGCGATCTGGTCGCAGTTGAGGCAAATCCCGGACACGATATCGGTATTGTTTCGCTCACAGGCGAGCTGGTGCACCGGCAAATGAAAAAGCACAGAGCCACAACCGTTAACGGCGAGTTACGGAAAATTTACCGCCATGCCCGGCCGTTGGATATTGAAAAATGGAAAGGGGCTATTTCTTTGGAATACTCAACCATGATTGAAACCCGAAAAATTGCTGCCGATTTGAAACTTGATATGAAAATCGGTGATGTGGAATATCAGGGCGATTGCAACAAAGCCATCTTCTATTATATCGCCGACGGGCGGGTTGACTTTCGTGAGCTAATTAAAATATTGGCTGATCGATTTCATATACGAGTGGAAATGAGACAAATAGGCGCCCGGCAGGAAGCCGGCAGAATTGGCGGAATCGGTCCCTGCGGACGGGAGCTTTGCTGTGCCTCCTGGTTTACAGATTTTGTGTCGGTATCAACCAATGCGGCGCGCTGTCAGGATATTTCGCTTAATCCACAGAAACTTGCCGGACAGTGCGGCAAACTCAAGTGCTGTCTCAATTATGAGTTGGATGCCTACCTGGATGCACAGAAAAGTTTTCCTCCAAACTCCATTCCGTTAGAAACTAAATTTGGTACTTATCAGTTTTTGAAAGCGGATATTTTTAAGGGGATTTACTGGTATTTCAAAGTGGATAATGCACCTTCGGCATTAGTACCGGTTTCTGTTGATACGGTGAAAAAAATTCAGAAACTTAACCACAAAGGGCAGAAGCCAGAGAAGCTCACGCCTGATGGTGCAGATTTATTGCAGAAAACTGATGACGCCTTTTTCTCCATGGCGGGAGAGGAAGACATCAATCGGTTCAATAAAACTCCTGTGAAAAAACGTAAAAAGAAAAGGAGAAAACCCGGAAACGTTTCAAACCGCAATCAGAGGCAGCGGTCAGCTAAAAACACCAGAAAAAAATGAGAAGATTTATCATTCAATCCGTTCTGCTGGTTGCCTTGATTTCCGGACTCTTTTCATGTGATCCAAACCGGATATATGATAAATATCACGAAATCCCCAATTCGACGTGGCACAAGGATTCGCTGTTGGTTTTTCACATTTCAGCTGAAAATGTTCTACAGGAGCATAATTTGATTATTCAAATCAGAAATGAAATTACCTATAAATACAGCAATTTATGGTTGTTTTTTGAAATTACGGATGCCCACGGCACGGTGAAACGTGATACTTTTGAAATAACACTTGCGGAACCATCCGGACGCTGGATGGGCAAAGGTATTGGCAGCATAAAATCGTTGCAAACGGTTTACCAGCGCAATTATCGTTTTCCCGCATCCGGTGAATACTCTATTTCAATTCAGCACGGAATGCGTGACGAGCAGTTAAAGGGAATTCATGATGTTGGTTTCAGGGTCGAAAAAATTTCCAAAAGTGGGTAAAAACAAATTAGCAAAATTTGAAGAGATGAAGGGTTTTAGTCATGTTGTTCAGGCGCCCTTCAATGTACTAAGAAACAATGACTTCCATTTAAAGGGGAAATGGTCGGATCAATTCTTTAAAAACGAAAATCCAATTGTTCTGGAATTGGGTTGCGGGAAAGGGGAATATTCGGTTGAGCTTGCAGAGAGGAATCCGCAAAAAAACTATTTGGGAATTGATATTAAAGGTGCAAGAATCTGGAAAGGCGCCAAATCAGCATTGGAAAAGGAGCTGAGTAATGTTGGATTTTTACGGACAAATATTGAAATTGTCAATCAGTTTTTTGCACCGGATGAGGTGGATGAAATCTGGCTCACTTTTCCCGATCCGCAAATGAAAAAAACAAGCAAACGGCTCACTTCCACCTTTTTCTTAAACAGATATAAGCAGTTTTTGAAGAAAGAGGGAATAATTCACCTGAAAACAGACAGCAATTTTCAATATTCATACACCAGCGCTCTGGTTCACCTGAATAAGCTTGAAATTATTGCAGATACTGATAATCTTTATGAATCGGATATTTTGAATGACACTCTTCGCATCAAAACTTTTTATGAAAAACAGTGGCTAAGTCGCGGAATAACCATTAAATACCTGGCATTTCGCCTAAATGATACTGTGTTGCGCGAGCCGGAGGGAGTTTTTGAAAAAGACGAATATCGCAGTTTTGGGCGCAGTGCAAGGGATGTGAGGATTGAAGAGAATTGAGGGAAGTTGTGAGATTTAAAGGTTTGGAGTTTGAAAAATGGAGAATTTTTTCACTAAAGTTTATGAGGTTGTGAAATTGATTCCGCCCGGACGGGTTACTTCCTATGGAGCAATTGCCAGATATTTAGGCAGTACAGGCTCGGCACGCATGGTGGGCTGGGCGATGAACAGCTCCGGCAGCCACTCCTCTTTTGTGCCGGCACACCGGGTGGTAAACCGCAACGGACTACTAACCGGAAAGCACCACTTCGACACGCCGGATGCAATGAAAGAGCTGCTTGAAAACGAAGGAATTAAAGTGGAAGAAGACCAGATAGTTAATTTTGAAAAGCACTTCTGGGACCCGGTGAAAGAGCTGGGTTTTGAGTAGTTTTCATCTTTTCCCGTACTGATCTTCGTAATATTTCTGATAATCGCCCGATGTTACACTGTTCAGCCATTGCTCATTTGCCAGATACCAGTCAATGGTTTTTTCAATGCCTTCCTCAAACTGTAGAGACGGTTCCCATCCCAGTTCATTCTTTAACTTTGTGGCGTCAATTGCGTAGCGTAAATCATGCCCGGCACGGTCTTTCACAAAAGTAATCAGCTTTTCGGATTCACCTTCAGGATGGCCAAGTTTTCGATCCATCACCCGGCAAATAACACGAATTAGGTCAATGTTCTTCCATTCGTTGAAACCACCGACGTTATAAGTCTCGCCCGGCTTTCCTTTATGATAAATAATATCAATTGCCGAAACATGGTCTTCAACCCAAAGCCAGTCGCGCACATTTTCACCCTTCCCGTAAACCGGAAGCGGCTTACTGTTTTTTATGTTGTGAATGAACAGCGGAATCAGTTTTTCTGGAAATTGATATGAGCCGTAATTATTTGAGCAATTGGAAATTACAACCGGAAGTCCATATGTGTCGTGATATGCCCTGACAAAATGGTCAGAGCTTGCTTTGGAGGCAGAATAGGGGCTGTGAGGATCATACGGGGTCTTCTCGGTAAATAATCCCTCTTTGCCCAAAGAGCCGTAAACTTCATCGGTGGATATGTGATAAAATATTTTTCCCGAATAGTCATCTTCCCAGATATGCCGTGCGGCATTGAGCAGGTTAACCGTTCCGGTAACATTGGTGTGCACAAATTCCATGGGACTCAGGATGGAGCGGTCAACATGCGACTCGGCAGCAAGATGAATCACTCCGTCAAAACGGTGCTTTTCAAAGAGTTTCATTAAAAACTCCCCGTCAACAATATCTCCTTTAATAAACCTGTAGTTTGGCTCTTTCTCAACATCTTCCAGATTTGCAAGATTTCCTGCATAGGTCAGCTTATCGAGATTAACGATAGCATATTCAGGATATTTGGTTACAAACCGCCGGACAACGTGTGAGCCAATAAACCCGGCACCGCCGGTGATAAGGATGGTTTTCATTGTTTTGTATTTTGTATTTTAATTTAACTTAACAAAAATTATTGATAATTCTTTTGAAACTTTTCAGAAAAAGCGGTTTGAAGATTTACTCTATGCCGCGCAGCTTTTTTTCCCATTCCCATGCCGACAAAAGGGTTTCGTCCAGATTTTTTTTAGTTTTCCACCTCAACTCGCTGTTGGCTAAACTGGTGTCAGCCCATATTTTTTCAATGTCGCCGGCACGGCGCCCTGTAATTTTGTAATTTAATTTTACACCGGTTACTTTTTCAAAAGTGTTGATCAATTCCAGTACTGAAACTCCTCTCCCAGTTCCCAGATTGAAAACTTCATAATTCTGTTTATTCTTTCCGCGAAGCAATCGCTCAACAGCTACGACGTGAGCTTTAGAGAGATCCACAACATTTATGTAATCGCGAATTGCCGACCCGTCAGGTGTATTGTAGTCATCGCCAAACACTTTCAACTCTTCCCGGATTCCGGCGGCAGTCTGCGTAACAAATGG
>MTKW01005915.1_pt1 | contig 17142 bp, 20 predicted proteins | sample 1042761 | NCBI WGS metagenome assembly MTKW01 (sample SAMN06205366, study PRJNA360243) | anaerobic digester metagenome | biome: Wastewater treatment plant; feature: Anaerobic digester sludge; material: sludge; isolation source: anaerobic digester fed with sludge from wastewater treatment plant ... | reverse complement strand
CCGTCCATGTCTAAGGCCAATAGTTTATAATTCGTCATAAAATTCCTCCTTTTTAAATTTTTTAGTATAGAATATTTATAATAGAAATAATATTTTACAATTATATCATAGTTTTTAATAAAAAAATGCTAAAGTATGGAAATTTTGGGTATAAGTAGATTAAGGAGGGATTGGTAAATGACTAAAGAAAATAAGGACAAATTTGTAGAAAGCATGGAACCGAATGAAGATACTCAAACAGATATCTATAGTAATACTGAGTATGTCAAGCCTGATTCAAATGTAGCAGTTCCAACTGAAGCAGCTGTAGAAGAAGCAAAAGAATGGGTAGATGATATCAATCAAAAATAATGAGTAAAGACCATCTTTGGATGGTCTTTTTACGCGTTTATATTGAGTTCTATTTGTAATTCCCTAATCGATTTATGAGAAATTTTACTTTCATCTACTTTAAGTAAATCTATAATTTGATTAAGCTTGGTTATGCTAGGTACCTCTATTTCAGCATAAGGATATGGATATGTATCTTTATCCCAAATATCAATATCAATTCTACAGCCTTCCAACAAATAAGAAATCCGATGTTTATATCCCCTACTATGCTCACCATAACCTAACTTTTCCAAAATCTTTATAGTATTCTCAACAGAATCTATGCAGGTAGTGTACTCATTATTTTCTCTGAGTTCTTTATTTTCTATCTTCTGTTTAAAAGTTAAATAATAGTTTTTTTCATAATTGATATTATTATGAGTGCATCTGATTCTCAAATAAGATCCATCGGGAATTTCATTTTTTGAAATAGAATCAAAAAGTATATTTTCTTGATTTTCATCCGCTATCCTCTCTGCGTTTAGACTGATGAGTTGTTTTTCTAATTCCTCAGGATCGATATCGAGTAGCTTTACTTCCAGTTCTTTTTCCATTTAATCTCCTCTAATCAAAATAGGTTTAAAATTAAGATAATCACTTGATATACATTTATACTCAATGCCGTTAATATTGCCTTCTACGACTCCGGATAGTCCTTCAGAGTGCAAATGTCCATATAGACAAGTTTTAACGCCATACTCTTCCAAAATACTAGCAAATTCATTTGGTTTTTTATCTTTATTAAAGGGAGGATAGTGTAGCATGGCAATAATCTCTCCATCCTTTTTTATACTGTCTAAACTAAGCTTTAACCTTATTAGTTCGCGTTTAAATACGACTTCATCTTCTGCTGTGAATTCAGGGTTATCACGTGACACCCATCCCCTGGCACCGATAATATTATATTTTTCGACATAGTAAGAATTATTCTGAAGGAATTCAATAGTCTTAAATCCTAAATTACGAAGCTTTTTCAACGATTGCCACCAATAGTCGTGATTTCCTTTTAAGATTATCTTTTTGCCTGGGAGATTTTCTATCCTTAGCAAATCGGAATAAGCATCTTCTAATTTTAAACCCCAAGAAATATCTCCGGGTACTAGAACAGTATCATCAGCTTTGATAAGCTCATTCCAATTAGTAAATATTTTATTTTCGTAATCATACCAAGATTTACCAAAAACACTCATACATTTATCACCTGTATGATCGAGATGTAAATCTGCTATTGCATAGATCATTTTATTCACCATTAAATTCTTATAATATTATAGTCGTAATTTAAATCTTTTAATATATCAATATCGGAATTTGAATTACTAAAGTATATAACCTGAGTATTTTCGGAAATTAACCCTAGATATTTTAAAACCTGTTCTCTCCTGTCATAATCTAAATGATTAGTGACTTCATCAAGTATCAACGGATGCTTGAAATCAGTATTTCTACTGATATTTAATGCTATACTAAGAGCTAAATAAACAGTTTGTATTGTTCCCGTACTGAGTGATTCAATTTGTACAAAATTATTAAGCTTATTGTCATAAACTAAAGGCAATAAGTCCTCGTCAATTATTAATTTCGTATACTTGTTATCAGTAAGAAAAGAAAGTATATTACCAGCTTCATCAGATATACTGGAATTAATTTTCTTGCTGAATTCAGAAGAAGCAAATCTGATTGCATCCAATATACTTTTATTAATTATAATTTCTTCTTCAATATTCCTTTTTTCTATATGAAGTTCTTTTAACTGCTCATTATATCTTCTGATACTCTTTAATGAATTCTCCAGGTTTTCTATCTCAAATTCTATTTTGCTAAGATTTTGCTTATTTTCTGCAAGATTTTGAGTTACTAAATCATATTTTTCTTTTGTGAATAAATCCAATTCTACTAAAGGAGTAAAGTTCAGCTCTACTATCTGTTCTTGTGACTTCATATTTATATTAGAGTCAATTTCTGAACTAAGCTTAGCATTAAGATGATTAAAATAGTCTTTTATGCTTTCTACATTTCTTTTGTGAAGTATATCGTGTTTTTCTTTTTCCAGTCGTGCTATTTCAGTATTTAAGGCATCTATTTCGTTTTCAGTCTCCATTGTACTTTCATCACTTTTGGTTTTTTCGTGCTTTCTATTATAAAACAATAATCCAATAACTGTCAGATTTAATAATAAAAAAGCAAGAGACTTGTGGAATAGTGATAGTTTGCTAAATAAGATCACTATATTAATTACGACTAAAAATATAGTTTTTAAATAATGGAAGCTATTATTTTTACTTGGTTTAACAACTTCCAATATATCTTTTTTATACGAAATTGCTTCAAGCAAATAATTCTCAATTTCAAGTAAATAATTGTATTCATCTAAGTCTAATTCATCTTGAGGTTTACTTATATAATGAGATTTTGATTTACTCTTTATTTCATTAGTTTTACTATTACTAATAGAATAATCATATAATTTTTTAGAGTAAAAGTAAATTCTGTCTAACTTTTTTTTCTCGTTTATTATATTAATTCTCTTAACTCTTAAATCGTCTAAAGCTCGTATAGAACTGTATAGGACAGACTGCTTTTGATTTAAAGCGTCGATTTTTTTATTTATAATCCCCATCTCTTTATTAGAAATTCTATCTGTTCCAATTCTATCCAGCTCATTATTTAGTTTGCTCACTGTCTTACTTATACTTAAATCTTTTAAATTTCCATAATAATTATTTAGTAAATAATCTTTTAATAGCTCATTGTTTCCATTATAATTCTGTAAGTTGATTAGCTGTATATTCAACAATCTATCGAATACTATAGAATTCATGTTTAAAAAATAATTGCCAATATCTCTGGTATCAGATGAAGCTAAATCTACTTCTGTACTATTACTTAGATTACGGACCTCAAAAACATTTGTGTAAAAGTTATGATAAATCAAGTACTTTTCATTATTGTAGATTATTTCCATAGATCCATGATACGAATCATTGAACCAAGGTTTATATTTCATGTATTCCGTTTGATCTATGATTATTCTCGATGTTTCAGGTTTGGCAAATCCATAGAACATCGACTTTATAAAACGATGAATTGTTGATTTACCGGCTTCATTATCCCCAATGATAATATTAAATCCATTATATAGTTTTATATTTGTATTATTGAACTTTCCAAAAGATGATATTAAAAGTTTATTTAGCATTAACACTACTATCACCTATTATCATACTTAAGCCTTTCTTTAAAGCTCTTTCTTTAATTGAATCGTCGATATTTAGATTATTAATATATTTTGAGAATTCAATAAGATAAGGATCTTGGTTCATGGATTCTCTATACTTTTCAATATAAGTATTGTTTATAAATTCTATATAATAAAAACTATCCACTAATGATTTTAACATATAATCCAGTTTAAGACTTAGCTCTGCTGAAATAACTCCATTTAAATAGATTCTAAAAAAATCTGTAGCATTACTGATATCTAGCATTTCATGGATAAAATCTTCTTCGTTACTATTCTCATCAAAATTGTAAGTATGAGTAGTAAACTTTCGTTTAGAAAAAGGGACAAAGTTTTTTATACAATTTCCTTTGTTTATATTAATTATTAAAAAACCCTTCTCACCTTGTTCTCCAAAATCAAGAGGCTCGGGAGAACCTGAATAAGCTATGTTCTCTGCTAAGTCCATAAAACTATGTATATGCCCTAATGCAATATAATCAAAATCAGTTTTGTTTAGTGAGTTTAGATCAAAATACATATAATCTTTATCAGTACTTGCTAAATTACCATGTAGCATTAAGATATTAATATAATTATGGTCCAATTCTATATTATCTACTTTTATTTCTGAATAAGAGTCTTTCATCCATCCGATTCCGTAAACTCTGGTTTTTAAATCTTGAAATTCAATATATTCCATTCTGTCAGAGCACAACAAATGTACATTCTTTGGTGCTTGTAGTTGTCTATATATGGAGTTATTTGAAAATGAATCGTGATTTCCCGTAAGTATTACAATTCTAAGGTTTTCATATCTACTAAACAAATCATATAGTTTATATAATTCACCTAAAAGAAAGTATTCGCTCTCAAACAAGTCCCCCGCAATTAGTACAAGATCCACTTGATTAATTTCAGAATAGTCCAAAATTTTTTTAGTTGTTTCCCATAGTTCATTTCTTCTTGAAACTGCATACTCAGATGGATAAGTTGAATTTAATAATTGTTTTTCTAAATGGATATCAGAAGTGTGAAGAACTTTAACCATACCAATCTTCTTTCTTATTTAATAGATTTTTTATGTTAATATAGGTTTCTTTAGCACTCTTATAGCCTTCATTATACTGAATTAAAATCCTAGAGTAATTAAGATCAAATGAATTCTGAATGACTTCATTTTTAGGGTATATAATAACGGCATTATCATTAGAAACCATAAAGTCGAGTACAGTTTTAGAATCAGCATATTTCCTATGATTAGTAATCATAACCTCAAGAACCTTAGGATAATTCTTAAGTCTATCTTTAAGCTCATCAGAAATTTCATAAGGTTTATGAAGAAAATCGGGCTTTCTAGTCAGTACAACTACCGATCTTTTATAACCTAGCCTTAAGCTTTCAATAATAGGTAGCCTATCTGAACAACCGGAACTAAAATAATTAAAATGATTAATTGTCACAGGCTTTGAAAACATAGGATTAGCACAGGAAGCAGATATCATTTTATACAATGAACTGCGGTTTTCAGATTTATTAGCATTCAAAAAAATTAAATCACCACTTTTTGCGTCTGTTGCAGGAATCAAGAACTTAAATTTTGATAAAGAAAACTCATCAAAATCCAATTCGGTTAACATGCTATCCAGACCTGTCACAAAATCGAACATGTTAAGAACATTATCAGTTGTTTCACTATCTTTCCTCAGGTCCATATAGGATTTATTTAGGACCACTGATAAAATTCTTTTATACTGCTTGCTTATATAATTCATCCCAACAAAGGCACCAGCTGAAACACCTATAGTCAAGGGAAAAGTTAAGTTCTTTTCTAAAAAATAATCTAAAACTCCGGCGGTAAAAGCGCATCTGGCGCCTCCACCTTCCAAGATTAAAGATACGCCCATATCTTTCATTTATCTCACATCCTAATTAAGTCTCATTATACTTATATAGTCTTGAGTATCCATTTTCATGTCTGATAATCGAAATACTTCCATTATCAGATTTAAGTTTAAAATAAACCTCTTTTGTTTCAAACAATGCACAAATAAAGGCTCTAATTACTCCATCGTGGGTTATAATTAAGACACTTTCATTATTATTTATTAATTCTTTATAAAGAGCAGATACTCTTTCTAAAAGCTGTTTCTGGCTTTCTCCATTTGGCAAAACAAAATTATAAGGATCATTATACCAATCTGTGAACACATCTTTATATTTCTCTTGAGCACCATCGATAGATGCTCCTTTTAACACTCCAAAATTAAACTCATTAACTCTTTTGTCTATGGAGGGCTCGATACCTGTAATTTCCAAGCATTCTAAACTCTGCTTTGTACGGAAATATTCACTTATTATAACCTTAGTAAAATTGTATTTCTCAAGAATCCGAGCAGTATTTAGCATTTGCTTTTTTCCAAGTTCAGTTAATTGAGTACTATCATTGCTGAATATTGATTTTATATTATCTTCAGTTTCTCCATGTCTGATTAAAATTATATCCAAGTTTTTATCCCCCATAGTACTATCAAGGAGACCACTTCTGTGATCTCGATACCGGCTCCTATAATATCCCCTGAAACATAATCTATTTTTTTCAAACTCCATCTAGCTAAGATTTTAGCAGTTAATATACTAATGATAAGAGAAAGTACGTAGAATATATTGAAAATCGATAGAGTTACTGCAAAAGTTAATAGGAGAACAGGTTCATAAATGCCTATTCGAGACTTCGACATTATATCGGCCAAACCACCATATCCCGGTTTTCTATAGTTATTAAGTAGATGGATTCCGGCAAATCTTGCATTTATTATAGAAACCATTATTAATGCAGGATAGGTGCTATGTGAAATGTATAATGAATATTTAGCGAGTATTATAAGTACAATGGCAATAACACCAAATGCACCTATCCTACTATCTTTCATAATTATTTTAATATCTTCTTTACTATGCGCTCCCAATAATCCATCAGCAGTATCAGCCAGCCCATCAAAGTGTAATCCGCCGGTAATCAGGAAATAAATCACCAGAGAAATAATGGTCGAAACTCTAAATTCCGTAACAGGTACAATCAAAAAAGGTAGTACGGTAAAAAAGCCGATAATTAAACCAACAATAGGATAAAAAAGTATCGACCTTTTAATATTTAAACTATTAAATTCTACTTGTTTTGGTATTGGTATTCTTGTTAAAAATTGTATTGCAAATACAAGCCCGTCTATCATTTTATTTTTACCTCTATACCTGCTACCATAAAGTAAACTTCATCTGATTCTTTAGCTAAAAAACTATTGACACGACCTTGGATATCTCTGAATATTCTGGCTATCTTATTTTCAGGAACAATGGATAGACCAACTTCATTGGATACCATGATAAGATGTGAATCAGTTTTTTTAATAAAATCTATAAGTTTTGATAACTCCAGAATGATATCGGATTCAACTTTTTCTATTATATTTGAGTCGATATCCTCTAAATCACGAGTGTTTTCAAACATAATATTAGAAATCATATTTGTTACATCATCAAGCAAATATTTCTTTTCTGTACCGGTGCATTTTGAGATTGTGCATGTTTCTTCATGAGTTCTCCAGACTTTAGGTCTTTGTTCTCTATGTTTTTTTACCCTGTCTTCCATTTCTTCGTCTGTTATACATGCAGTGGCAATATAACATACCTCTGTCTCATTTTTCAACAATGATTCAGCGAAGGTACTCTTCCCACTCCTTGCACCGCCAATTACAAGAGTAATCATTATTTCTCAAATTCATCCTTTAATATCTCATATAATATCTTTGCTTCTTCTTCAGTCATTGTAATACCTTTACTCATCTTTTTATGATCAGGATCCCATTCTCTAATATCGTATTTTGGATCCCTTTCATTCCAACTAACAAGATTAAATTCTTTTCTCCATCCCTTAGCATTTTCAGATAAGACCCCTATTTGTTCTACAACTTCAAATTTAAATTCAGCCATTTTTATCTCCTTTAGTTTATATAATTATCTTCAATTGGTAGTAGAGCTAAAAAAAGTTGCTCTAATTCGCTTTTAATAGACTCCAGATCGTTTATAGTTTGATTTAATTGCGTTTTTTTTGCATCAAATTGTTTTTCGTCTTCGATTACTTCGATGATATTTGTTGGTAAATATGATTTTAGTTTACTTGAATTAATGCTATTATCAATATTATCTGAGACTAAGTTTTTAAAATTCAAAGATTCATTACTTATATCCTTAGACCACTCTATGTCAGCCCATTTATTTATAATGGTTTTATAATCAGGGTGAAGTGTGGATATAATTTTATAAATATTATTCATGAATTCATCAATATTCTCCAAATTATCATCGTTATTTATATTGGAAATGATTTCATTTATTTTTAATTTTAGGAATTTTGCCAAAACACCAATTGAGTAAAATTCTTCATTTGTCATCTTGAAAATATGATTGACATCGACTTTATACCCCGACGATAAAGACTCAGACAATAATTCCAAACTTCTGTTGGTTTTTGTTAACTCATATTCCAGGACATACCTTTTTAGTTCTAAGGGACCAAATTCATAAATGTATCTTATGATTAACTCTATAATAGCATAATTAAGAGCCAAGTTCTCTTTTTTATTCGGATTATTTATCAAATTATTTGATTGTTCATTATTCTTACCAAAGAGCTCTTTCAAATGATCCACCTCCTACTAGTACCCATTTTATCATAAAAAGCCTAATATATACACCTTTAAACTAAAAGTGTTTATTATTTATATAAATTTTAGTTCATATAGGACATAAATGAGAAACATTCTTTTTCTCTAGAATAGAAATTATATATATTTTATGATAATATATCTTAGAGGTGATTAAAATGAAACATAGTAAAATTGTAAGAATAGCTGCAATTGTCTTAGCACTATTAATGATTATTCCCGGTATAGTACAAATATTTAGATAAAATGTTATTAAAGAGTATTGATTACGATTCTTCCAGTTCACTGTTTCAGATAACAATAGATGACTTAATTTATTACTTAAGTTATGAACAGATTGAAGAATTGAAATTATCAGAGGATACTGATATTGATGACAGATTAATTCTAATCATTAAGAACCACTCTGATTATAATTTAGCTAAGTCATCTGCACTAAAATATGCAAGCCGTAGAACGATATCTTCACATAAACTTTTTTCTTATCTTGAGAAAAAAAGAATTGATAGTGTTACAGCTAAAAAAATTCTAGCAGAATTCTCTACAATTGGTTTACTGGATGATAAAACTTATATTAGAAATTACATTCAAGAGAAAAAAGAATACAACCGGATGTCGAAGAAAATGATAAAGTACAAACTTTTACAAGAAGGCTTTGACTCTAAGCATATAGATGAGTATTTACAAGAATATACTGAGGAAGAAGAACTATTAAATGCGTCAAATTTATTTGACAGTAAATATAAGAATATTGATAAAAACGATTATAATGCTAAAAATAAGGCTTACCAATATCTTTATAGAAGGGGTTTTTCCAACGATATAATTAATAAGGTTATACTGGAGGCAGAAGATTGAAGTATTATGTATATATATTAAACTGCTCTGATAATACTTATTATACAGGTATTACCAACAATCTGTCAGAAAGAATAAAAGTCCACAATGAAGGCAAAGCCTCAAAGTATACAAGAGGCAGAATACCTGTAAAATACGTATATATTGAAGAAGTCCTAGATAAAAGCGAAGCATTAAAAAGAGAAATGGCTATAAAAAAACTGCCCAGACCTAAGAAACTAGATCTTATTAACCAAAATAATGAAATTTTAGAGAAATTTAATAAAAGTGTCGATTAGCAATATCGACACTTTTATTTTAGTGTGAGATTATAAAATTCATTGGTATAATCTCTTGATTTTTAATAGTTTCTTCCCAAACCGAAGCTTGTTCACCCATTATCCATTGTGCCATGATTATACGATCATTCTCATTGATTTTTGCCGACATTAAACTTTCATTACTTATTATTCCATCATTCAAATCAAAAGCTAACAATTCATTATTATTTTGAACGATTAGAATACTTTTATCCGGAGATGTATAAGCATCGATTGCCCCGGGGAGTTTAGTTCTAATAGCATCCCAAGATACTGAAAGGGAGTCTTGGTCTATTAAATCTATTGTGGGGATTAGATTTATTCTAAACTCTCTAGTTTGAAGATTGTTATTCACTTTCACATTAATATTCGAAATAAAATTCCATCTATCATTAGTTCTTTTTATTCCGATATTTGAAAAATCCAAATCGTCAAGTAAATCTGCTTCAATGGTACTCGCACTAAGGATTTTTGCAGTTTCATCCTTAAATGTCTGTATACCCAATTCACCTGCAATATCCAATATACTAAGTTTGGTGTTGTCTGACAATTTATTTAAATCGTATATACCATAAGTTCTTTCGGAACTTATATAGTCATATATCTCCAGCGCAACATGATCTTTTCCTAAATAAATAATAGAATTATTGTTCTTTTCTCCCAATAAATATCTACTGCTTTCCTTATTCCCCACTGCCAGTGAGTAAGAAAAAAGTACATCTCTTGTGCCTCTATCATCTATGATATGCTCTTGTCCAACCATCCAAAACCCTGTAGCTCTTGGTATTAGGAGATTCTTTATAGAATAAATCAGTGGTTTCTGCGTATTATTTCTTCTAAATAAGACCGTACGGTAAGTATAATAACTGTTTCCGTTCTTATCCTTTCTAGGGGTCTTAATCCCTAATAATAGAGCAATATCATTTTTCTTGTCTTCAGTTGTGTTGTCATCAGAACTTTTTTCTACTATCAATTCTTTTACATTGGCAACTACCTCTTTTGAAACATCGGAAGATGCTTTTTCAAAAACAAACAGAATACCATCATAGATAAATGCAATCTCTTTCTCGCTAATCACAAAGATATCTTGATAAAAATACTGGCCGTCTGTAACCGTAAATACGGTCCCTTCACCTTTAATGTATTTTTCTGTTTCTTTTGTTTCTTTGCTTAAATCTTTAATCAACTCAGAAAAATTCAAATATCTGGTCTTAAAATTTGGTTTTGCAGTATATCTACTTTCAAACTTTACTATTTCATCCGATAAATAAAACCACTCGGTTTTAGAATATTTTTCTAATATATCGGATTCCATGTTCTCAGGTACGACCTTGTCTTTTAATTTCCAGGTGCCCTTAATCATTAAATTTCGATTATTTGGCTTTCTTATGTCATCAGTGACACCTTCAAATTTTACTTTTTCTAGTAATCCGTTACATGCAGATAAGGTCAAAATCATAGTTAAGATTAGAATTAATTTATATAATTTTCTCATCATCAATTCCTTTTGGAAGGAAAACTGCAATCTTCGTTCCTTCTCCTATTTTACTTTCAATAATCATTTTGCCATCGTGTAATTTTACTATTTCTTCACAGATAGAGAGTCCTAGACCGGTATGTGAATTACTGTCTCGTCCCTTATAGAACTTACCGGTAATAAGAGCAATTTCTTCTGAATCAATTCCGATACCCGTATCTATTACTTCGATGATGACAACATCGTCTTTTTCGAATAAATTAGTTATTACGACTCCCTCATTCTCGGTAAACTTAAGTGAATTATCCAGTAGGTTTATCAATACTTGTCGTATTCTATTTTTATCTACAACTGCCTTTGTATTTTCGTGATCATAGTTTAAGATCATGTTAATACCTGAATTTTTAGCCCTTGGCATTAGCTGCTTATTAATTGACTTTACAAGAGAAGTAAGATTTACAGTTTCCTTATTTAAATCGATTCGCCCGGCAGTAAATCTCGAAAAATCAAGCAGTTCTTCTACCATACTCTTTAATCTGTCCGATTCTTTTTCAATAATAATAAGTCCTTCTCTAGTCAAAGAATCTTCTTCCACTTCATCTTGCAGAGTAACAGCCCAACCTTTGATGGAGGTCAAAGGAGTACGTAGTTCATGAGATATGGAAGAAATAAAGTCATTTTTCAGCTGTTCTTTCTTGTTAATATTCTCGGTAATAAAGTTCATAGTACTTGCCAACTTACCGATTTCATCATCACTACTTTCATCAGCTCTTTCGTTAAATTTACCTTCAGCCAGTTTTGAAGCAACCTGAGTTAAATCATTAATCGGTTTTACTATCGAATTTGCGATTATAAAACTGACAATTATCATAGCTCCGGTTAATACTACTCCAAAAATAATAAATATATAATTTCTTTTTAAGATAATATTATCTATTTGTCTAAGTGATGTAATCAGTCTAATTATTCCGACTTGTTCAGTTCTATTATATAGAGGCGAGGAATATGACATTACATTATAATCGTCATATGAAGGTACATGGACACTTCTCCCCTCTTTTCCTCCTCTAGCCATATTCACATCGTCAGTATCGATTATCTTTCCTACTGAAGTAGTTCCCAGATTATCCAATAGTACTCTACCAGCATTATCCAGAATTTGAACTTGAGAAACATTTTGTCTATAATATTGATCTCGATCTTCCAAGATGGATTGTTCCAAAGTATTATCAGATAGATAAGATAAGTATAGTTCCGCACTATATTTAGCTTGACTTCTCAGTATCCCTTCAACTGTGGAATAATAATAGTACCTTACTGAATACATTAGGAATATTTCAAATATGAAAATAGAAATAATAAACAGGAATAGATAATTTCCTACAATTGTATTCTTTATACTACCACCATGGGTTTTTTTGTTTAATTTTGCTTCCACCTATAACCAATCCCCCAGACAGTTTCAAGATATTCAGGCTTACTCGCATCATCTTCAATCTTCGCTCTGATTCTTCTTATATTAACGTCTACTATCTTAGTTTCGCCCACATAATCAGGTCCCCAGGTTAAATCTAATAACTCACTCCTACTAAAAGCTTTGCCAGGGTTTGCAATAAATAAGCTAATTATAGAGAGTTCAGTTGGAGTCAATTCAATTTCCTTATTATTTTTATAGAATGATCTGGAATATCTATCGAGTTTAAACGGACCATCATTGATTTCGTCCTTGTTTTTAACTGATACATCAAGTCTTCTTATTAAGGACTTAATTCGGAGGATTAGCTCCTTGGGATTAAATGGTTTAACCATATAATCATCAGTTCCACTTTCTAGTCCTATAATTTTATCTACATCTTGAGTCTTTGCCGTTAGCATTATTATCCCAAGCTTGGGGAATTCCTTTCTAATGATTTGACATACCTCATAGCCATCTATTCCCGGTAGCATGATATCTAAAATTACTAAATCCGGATTTTCACTTCTGACTAGTTCAACGCCCTGCTCACCTGTCTCTGCTTCAATTACTTCAAATCCTTCTCTTTCAAGATTTATCTTTGTAAACTTTCTAATACTTTGCTCATCTTCTACTAATAATATTCTTCGTTTCATCTTAACTCCCTTGCCTGTCTATTGCATCTAAAACACTCTTAGCTGCGCCTATAATTCCGGAATCATTTAAGAATTTTGCCGGAAGTATTTTTATGCCTTCTGGTCTATTACATTTTTCATTAAATTTATCAAGTAATAATGTCCACCATTTATCTCTGGAATTAATAAAACCGCCGCCTAGTATGATACCTTCCGGATCGAGACAATTCTTAATACTCACTAAAAAAGTAGCTAAATCGTCAACGAATTTATCCAGAGCATCTTTAGCAGATTCATCACTCTCTATTTTGCTAATTATTTCATGTCCGTCTAAAATATTATTTGTTAACTCCTCATAATTGATAGATAATGCCGAACCTGCAATATATTTTTCTGCACATCCTAATTGTCCGCAATTACAAGCTCTACCATTTGGATACAATACCATATGTCCTAATTCAGCACCTTGGTAATTAGCTCCTAACCATAGCCCCATGGCTTCGTGGTAGATTGCACCACCCAGACCGGTACCTAGAGTAAGCATTACAAAACTCTTTAAATCTTTACCAGCTCCAACCCATTTTTCACACAGAGCAGCCATATTTGCATCATTTTCTATTCTCAGTACTTTTTCCGGAAAGTACTCACTAAAAGTCTCATGCATATTTAAGCCGGTCCAACCTTTTATATTACCTGCAAATTCAACAATACCATCGTCGGAATTAATAAAACCCGGGGAAGTTATTCCAATGCCAATGATATCATCTTCCATAATAGACTGAACAGCTTCTACGATTCTCTTAATAACAACATCTCTTCCTTGATCAGCAAGTGTCTCGAGAATTATATTATTACAAATTTTTCCGGAATCATCTACAACCCCGGCATTTATCTTTGTGCCACCCAAATCAACACCAATAACCCTTTTCATAAATTCCTCCAAGTCTTTTAAATTAGGTATTAAACATTCCCAATAAACTCTCTAAGTATTGAGTTCTGGGGTACTTCACTATCATTGTCTATAGTTATGAAATAGTTTAAAAACCTTTGTAGTCTTTTTACATCCTTGTAACATTCATAGCTATTGTCTATATCATCAAATAAATCTATTACATGCTTTTTTAATATTGCAATCTCATATATTAAAGCAGAATCCAAATGGTAATTGGCTTCATCTTGGAAAGGGAAAATCCACTTTTCTTCGCCTTTTAAGACTGATTTCCATAACTCAAAAGTCTCTGCTGCCGTATAACCTCTGAAGTTTGAATCTCTAACAAGCCTTCTTAAAAGTCTAACATCTGTCGCTGATATTCTATTATGTTTATCAAGATTCAATTGAGTAAGAGCACTTATATATACCTTATACTTATTTTTACCCGGTACATCCTGGGTTAACAGTGGATTTAATGCATGAATACCTTCAATAATTATAGGATGATCTGAATCCGTAAAAATAAACTGATTCGATTTCTCTCTTCTTCCTGTTTGGAAATTATAATGAGGTAATTGTATAGTCTTGCCATCCAATAATGCTAATAAATCATCATTAAAGTACTTAATATCAACAGCATGAATAGTTTCAAAATTTGGATTTCCATTTTCATCTATTGGAGTATTAGCCCTTTCTAAAAAGTAATCATCCACTGATATGGAGAAAGGTCTTTTACCTCTTACAGCCATTTGAACGCCAAGTCTATGGGCTGTCGTCGTTTTACCTGATGAACTTGGACCCGCAATTAACACAAAATTTATTTCTTCATCAGATATTATTTCATCAGCAACTTTGGAAAGTTTATTCTCGAAATAAGCCTCAGAAACTTCAATTAAATACTGATAATCATTTTCGAGAATTGCCCTATTTAAATTTGACACATAACCAATCCCTAATAAATCAGTCCATTTTTTTGAACCCGAAAATACCTTTGCTAAACTTCTCTCTTCATAAAAAGTAGGAACCTTATCATTGCTATTAGGCGAAGGGAACATCATAACAATTCCAGGATAGTAAAGTTTTAAATAGAAATCTTTTGCAAAAGAAGTTGAAGGCGCTAAATATCCATGGAATGAAAACACATAGTCACCTACATAGTAAACATCGACCTCGTCTATGTCTAAAGTTTCAAGCAGTGCTACCTTTTCCACATATCCTTCAGCGGCAAAAAGTTTCAAAGCTGTCTTTTTATCTACTTGTTTTCTCTCTATAACGAGATCTTCTTCAATAATCTCCTTCATCTTTTGAGTAAGAGTGGATACATACTCATTATTAACATCCGGACCATTTGAGAACTCAACATATAGTCCTCCTCCTATGAAATGCTCGACTTCCAATAAAGTAGAACTATCTATTTCCTTTAAAGCCAGAGCAAGAACTAAAGTCATAGTCCTGGTTAGAATCTTATAACCGTCTTCATTTGAAGAAGTAAGTAATTCAACCTCATCACCGTCTTTTAAAACTTGGTTTAAATTGTAGACAGTATTATTGACAATGGCTCCAAAATATTTATGATAATCTTCTGAATAGTTTACTTTCAATAACTCATAAATGCTTTCACCATTGTAGTCTATTTCATTATTATTTAAAACTACCTTCATAAATCCCTCCGATTATTTTACGTTCCATTTTTTCATTATAATATTTGGAATCAAGTTTGAATTCTTTTCCATTCAAATAACTCATTTCATCATCTAACCCATCCAAGACTAATTTATAAGCAATTAAATACTGATTATCTAATCCAAAATTATCAAACATCTTCTTGTTTATATCTTTCCTGCCATATTTTCTGTCCCCAATGATAGGATGATTTATAGATGCCAAATGAGCTCTAATTTGGTGTGTTCTGCCCGTAATTAACTCTGCTTCGACTAAACTATAGTTATTCCTTGTAAAAATAGGTCTAATAAGTGTTTTTGCCTCTTGGCCTTCACTTTCGTCAGTGTGCATTCTGTTCTTAGTATCTGATTTAACCAAATTTTTATCTATTATTACTTTCTCATCCAGAATACCCGATACTATAGTTCTATATACTCTTCTAAGAAGTCTGTTTTTTATTGCTGAATTCACATCTTGCAAAGACTTACTGTTCTTACAACCTACCAACATGCCGGATGTGTTTCTATCCAATCTATTGGCAAAAGCAGGTACAAAAGACTTTTCAATCCTTGGCACATACTCACGTTTTCGAATAAGATCTTCAACATAAGCGTCAAGCAAAGTCTTTCCGTAGTCTTCAGCTGAGGCCGGATGTGTTAGCATTCCTACGGGTTTATAGAGTATACTGATGTTTTCGTCATCATAAATATAATCAATTTTAATATTGGTCTTGGTACTAAATTCTTTCTTGTCAATATATTGCTCCAGCACTTCGTCATAAATGTAGATATTTACAATGTCACCTTCTTTCAGCATGAAATCAGGCGTAGTTCTTTTTTTATTGACTTTAATTCGTTTGGTACGAATAAATTTCTGTAATAATGATGCAGGCGCCTTATTTAAATATTTACTTAAAAATCTATCGAGTCTTTGATTGTCATCATTTTGTTCTATAATTATCTCTCGCACTTTTATCTCCAATCATATTTGTGGTATAATCATTACTGTATATATTAATATTATACAACAAATTGCACATTAGTACATTTTTTGAGGTGAGTTTATGAAATTTCTAAACTGGATGATAGATACGGTTTATGATTTATTTGAGTACTTAATAATGCTAGCAGTTGTAACTATAGCAATATTTATAATTTTTTGGAGATTGGACGGCTTGTTCGGTAGTACTTTATCTATAGTCTCTAAACCAAGTCAAGTGGTTGAGAGTACGATTAAAACTACTAAAGAAAGCGTGTCACAAATTTTGAATTCTACATCACTTGAAGGTGAAAAACTGACGGTAAATATTCCAGAAGGAACAAGTTCAGAAGGCATCGCCAATATTCTCTTTGAATATGAATTGATTAATAGTAAAGAGGATTTTATCAAAGAGTTTGATTCTAAGTTTACTCAAGATAGTTTACCTTTTGGAAGTTTTGAATTTGAAATTGGTTCATCGCTAGAAAAGATATTTGAAGTACTGGAAAAGAAATAAAACCCGAAATATCAAA
>MTKW01002411.1_pt1 | contig 17154 bp, 16 predicted proteins | sample 1042761 | NCBI WGS metagenome assembly MTKW01 (sample SAMN06205366, study PRJNA360243) | anaerobic digester metagenome | biome: Wastewater treatment plant; feature: Anaerobic digester sludge; material: sludge; isolation source: anaerobic digester fed with sludge from wastewater treatment plant ... | reverse complement strand
TATGTCATGATCGGTTACGGCGCGGTCTGTATAGTGTTTTTGTTTGCGTTCCGTTATCAGCCGTTTATGAGTAGTCCGCTGATTGGCTTGCTGTGGCTCGTGCCTATGATAATTGGGCTTCTGGTTTATTATTTTTTACAGGTGCGCATGGACGTCGAGAGAAAGGTCGGCATGAAGCTCGTCCTGCTCGGTTCAATCAGCAGGATGGGTTACCTTGTCGGGATCGGTCTGATCTTGGCGTCAAGACTCGTCCCCATGAATGCTAAACTGGTCAACGCGTTGATCGATACCGGACTTATCGTTTGCCTTCTTGTCATTGTCGCGTCGTATATGTACCAAGCGGGTATGAGAAAATGGCGCGCGGCACAACAGGAAGACGCAGATCTCCCTGTAGGCGAGACGTCCGAGGACGATACGCCAGAAGAAGATTAGTCCCGCGAATCAGTAGATTATCGCATATTGGTTCGTGCGGTTTGCATGAATGTCTATGTTATAATTAGTTTCCTGCACGTTTATTTATAACGTACAGGAAATCTATGGACTCTTTTTTTGGAGGACAATTTACAGGAAAGGAAATGGTTCACTATGCTTTTTGATGAAATTGTTGGAGTATTTACAGGAGCAAATAGGCGTAAGAAGAATTGCCAAGTTGCCACCGGAGTCACGTTGGGACTTCTAGGCGGGGCACTCCTCGGGATTTTATTTGCACCAAAATCGGGAGAAGAGACGCGCGAATGCATCAAGGACGCCACCGTCAAGGGCGCCGAAAAGGTAAAAGAGTTTGCCGTTGAAGCAGGCGGAGTCATCAAAGAAAAAGCGCAGGTCGTCAAAGAGAAAATTCAAGAAAAATATGAAAAACTCGGAGAAGACGCCGAAGAGCTGAAAGGCAAAGTGTCGGAAAAAGTTGCCGATAAGGCGGAAGAAGTCGCGAAAAAAGCGAGAGCGACTGCAAGAGAAGCTCGCGTGAAGGAAAAGGAAGAAGAAGGCGAGTAGTCCGTACAGACGGAGAGATTTCTCCTAGTCGCATGACGCTTACGTAAACCGATTCCCTGCACCGACATGTCGGCGGTTTTTCGGTTCGCTCTAGTTCTCGGAGGAGGGCTTGTATGGCTTTTGTTGTAAATTCAATTACGATCGATTTAATGACGCTACTCTATGTTGTGCTCGCGCTCGCGGGCGTTGCTGTTTTGGTGACACTTCTGATTCTCTTGATCAAGGCGATCAAAACTTTGGATTCTGTCAATGGCTTGCTTAACGATGTCAAAGACGACATCAAAGAGACGACGGATAAACTGCCTGATCTTATGGAAAATGCGACGATCATCACGGGAAATATCGTGGATGTCACGGACTCTGTTGCAATCACGGTTCCGGCGATTATGGAAAAAATAACGCCGAAGAAGAAACCGAAACAGAAAACGAAAACCGCTGAAAATGTTGTATCTTCCGCAGTTGTCAACGCTCTCTTGCTCCTGCTGACGCGTAGCAGAGGAAAAAAGAAGGATGCCCGCTCGACGCCTGTCAAGGTCGTCCATACAATCAGTCGGATCATCTCGCTATTTACAAAGAAATAGCGGACAACCGGAGCCTGAAACGATAGGGGCGCTTACGGGAGTCGGTTTTTTGTCGCCTTTCCGTGGGGTTGCCGCCCGACAAGCGGAATAAGTTTATAGCATCAGAAAAGGGGCTGTCTCNNCTGCAAAACTGTACATGGGTGTCGACGTAAAGTCCAGAAAATCGATATTAACTGAAAAATTGTACACCGGCATGAACTTCGGGGTAAATAGCACGACCCAAAGGGAGGTTGTCTCATCATTGCTCTTAATGAGTGATTTTGAGACAGCCCCCTTTGATATTCACAGGTTTCCTTTTAATCTGCGTACGATCTCTCCATCCACTCCGGTCGCGAGGAGCATGTGTAGACGGAGTATTTAGCAAGAAGTGCGACGGGACCGTACGTCATCTTTGATTGACGTAGTCCCGGATCGCCCGCGTCATCTTCACGATTGATGTAAACAATGTCGGGACGACTCCCAAAGGCTTTTATAAATTCGCTGACCAGCATTTGGTAGACACCGCGAAAACTGATGTCGGCTTTTTCGATGTGCATATAGATTGTATCGCCTTCCACCTCTGCGAGCGAGTAGCCGACGACGCGGTCGCCGACGAAGAGAGCGCCGCCAAAGGCGTCATAGAGCTCCATATGGTCGAGTACCTCGCGGATTTTGACGGCTTCTTCCACGAGCGTCCTGTTCCCCCGGTCGATGTCACATTCTTGCTCAACGGCAAAAGCTCGAACGGCTTCGATGTTGTCTTGGTTGATGATCTCGTATCGCCAGTCCGGCGTCGAGCGAAGAAAACGCTTGATGTTGTTGCGCGTCGCCTTGTGTTGTCCGCCTTCCAATTTTAGAAGATCCTGCGCTTCATATAGATAGTCAAAATAATCGCGTTCGGCGACGGCATGAAACTCCGGGTAGCGCGCGCTTAAAAGTGGCAAGTCCATCTCCCCGACAATACAGAAACAAAGCGGTTCACCGATATCGCGGCAATGCTGTTCTAGGAGAGCGAGCGCTTCTTCGCGTCTGAAACCGAGCGGTACGGTGTAAGCGCGATGTTGTTCGAAAATGACCATGCTGAAAATGAGGCAATCGGCGGCGACGGCATATTCATACTCGAAGTAATCGCGCCAAATAAATGTCCCGCCAACCGTCAGATCTGTAATGCGTTGCGGGTTGGGATAGAAATAGGGTCTGACGAGAGGGATGTCATCCAACTCAAGTTTTCGAAAAATTATCATGGAATGCGATCAATCTGAATGGTTTCGGTGTTGGATTCGGTAAGGAATAAGAAAGAGGAGAAGTCGGCACACCGGATAGGCACGGACTTCCCCTCTTCGGTTTACTCACTGACAAAGCCTCCGTTGCGGAGAATTTCTCTCGCTTTTTCGAGGTTTGCCGTTGAAATGCGGACAATCGGACCGGTGCAACCCATGCCGCTCTCAGCGTAAATCGAGTGACTCCAGAGCAGTTTGACTGCGTCTTCCAAGTCGAGCACGTCGATTCCTTCAATTTGTTCCGTCACGACTTCGGAAGGAGGCGCGACGACCTCCGGTTCGCCACTCTTCGCTGCAGCGGCTTCGCGGCGTTCGGCAAGCAATTTGTCGAGTCCCGCCTTGCGTGCGAGCTCGAGTTCTTGCGCGTAGACCGAGGCAAGGTTGCCTTTGACAAGCGACGCGGCGAACTCAATCGCTCCGGCGATCACGGGCGCGCCTGACGCGCGTGAGATGATCATGACAATCCCCGCCATTTTCTCACCGACGCCGGGGCCGTAGCCCGCACCGACCGTCTCGTAGGAGCCGCCGGATGTAAAGGACGACAGCATCTTGATCACGGCATTTCCTGTCAGCGAATCGAGGACGAGAACGTCCTGAGAAGCGCGCAGAATATCGTTGCCGCGCATGATGGCGCCGCCGTCGGCACGGCCGGATGTGGCGAATATGATCGGATAACCGTTGTCCTGAAGTGTCTTCAGAACAATTTCCGCTTGGCGCATACCATCGAGATTAAGCAATCCGACTGTAGGGTTCGCGATGCCGTCCGCTTTGGCCGTCGCGATGCCAGCGATCGCATTGAGCACGAGCGCTTCGACGCGATCGGTCGAGGTCGTGCCTGTCGTCGTAGCGAGATAGAAGTCCTTACCTGTTGCCGGTGCCACAGTACGACCGACTGTTGAAACGCCGATCGGGAACGGGTAGTGCATGGCCACCGCGGCATCCGCGCCGCCGTTGGCGAGGAGATATTCCATCTTGTCGAAAGCGTCTTCGGCGCAGTCGCACTCAATTGTGGTCACGAGTTCATGCTTATGGGTTCCGAGGAAGATGACGTCAACACCGCGCTCCGCCGCCTGGACGCAGCCGGCCATGACATTCTCTTCGCCCATCTCGGAGCCGATTCCGATGACGGCGACCGAAGCGCGTTTGCCGAACTGTCCTGTCTCAAGACCTTCCGCCAGTTCATTGAAAACGGCTGCGATGTCACGTTTGATGTTGTTCATCTTACTCACCTGCCTCTACAAGACCTGAGGCAAAGTCACGCAGTGACTGAGCGATGATGCGACGAATCTCGTCCGTTGAAACGCCGGCGGCCTCTTCTTTGGGACCGCTGTTCGGCTCCATCAGGAAGGAGACGCCGTCGAACAAGTTCGTCATACGCCCGAGGAACAAGGAGCCCTTGCCGACGATCATGACGCGGTTCATTTCACCGCTGAGTATACCGTCGCGCGCGTGTCCCATAAAGGGAACGCCGGAGGGGATATGACCTTGTGTCGGTGCGTATCCGGGCAGACCATGTTTTTCAACGAATGCGTTCAGCTCTTTGCGATCGATGTCGCCGCGACGGACGGCCAACGCGCCGATCATTTTCAGGTTTGCAGTCGGTACGTCGCCGGCACCCGCCGGTTTCGTGATGTCGGGGTTCTGCATTTCGGGGGAGTAATAATCGACGTCAGTCACTTTCAAGCCGACTTTATCGAGCGCGTCGGTCGTTAGTGAAGCGATGACGTTTTGCGGCGCGCTTCCCGTGCCGACGGAGTGCCAGCCCACGACGTCAGTGTTGAGTTCCGGGTTGACGCCGTCGTTTTCGGAAATGATGACAGCGAATCCGCCGAGGACGTCTTCCAGAATGGGGAGACCCTTTTTGACGTGGTCTTTGCCGTTCATGCCGAGCTTTGCCGTCGAACCGCCAGCCACTACAGCGACGGTCTTAAAGATACCGGCTTTTACGAGGCCAGCGGCGACCAATACGGCGTGAGCCGGTGCCGCACAGAATCCGCGGACGTCTGATCCCGTCGAGCGTGACAATTCGGCGATCTCGGCAATACCCTTAGCGAAGTTGCCGCCGCCACGCTGATTCATATCGCCGCACGCTTCCTCCGAGCATTCGATCGTGTATTCGACTTCGTCGCGATCGATGCCGGCATTTTTGACGGCATACATTAAAGCGAGAGCGCTCGAGGCTTTTGACACGAGATTCTCGACCATGACGTGCGCGGAGAGGTTGGGGTCGAAAGCGTGAGCCTTTTTGACGGCGCCGACGAGCTTGTCGCCCATGTAGAGGCCTTCAGCATCTTCTGATGCGACCATATCGTCGATGCGTTCCGATTCGACGCCTTCTTTAATTCTGCCCAAGACGTACGGCGTGATGATCGGGTCCTGTTCAAGCTTCGGTTTTGTCGCTTCGACAAAACTCTTTTCAAGAAAGACAAGTTCAAATTCGTCGACTGCTTGAATCAGCAGGTAAAACTCATCTTGAGGCATGATTTCGCCGTATTTGCCGTAGCGCTCGTCCACGGGACACTCAAGATCCTGCCAAGGACCTTCGATCTCTTTCAGCTCCAGAGGCGTGATGTTCCCGATGTAGGTCTGGTTCGGGTAGTAGGCGCGAACGCGTTCGTAAGGTCGAAGGTTCGCTTCAATGTTTTTCAGATACTCCGACTCGGGATTAACGATGCGCTCTGATGTCTGCGTCGTCCCGTAATGGGTAATCATGTCGGGTGTGTGGACGAGGATATATCCTGCGCCCTTCATTACGCTGTTTTTCAAATTTATTACCTGCCTTTCCTGTTCAAAAAAGTATGCCCCCGGTTTCCGACCTTTAGAAATCCGGGCGGTTGAACCTGGGGCATCTCCTGCTCAAGCGAGGCGTTTCATTATTAGTACTTCGTGTACTCTTCTCGAATCGCCTGCATCTCTTCTGCGATCTCGTCAATATCAAGCACCATTTCCATCATGGAAACTTGCTCATCGTAGACATCCGGATCAAACTCTTCCTTGACTTCATCTTCACAGACGTGGTATACAACGAGTCCCAACGAGACTCCTGTCAATGGACCTGCATAGGTCGGGTCACCTGCCGTGACCGTCTCAGCCGCGATTCCCGATGCTTCACCTTCGGCGGCTCCCAGAAGAACGACAACGTTCTCGGGTCCGTATTCTTCAGTGAGATCTTTTACGCGCTTCTGATTCTCCAGATCCATTGCACCTGCGGCGGTTCAGACAAAGCACTCCGTAGCGGAGAAAATGACCTCGGCGCCTGCTGATTCCGCACAAAGCGCAATAGCGGGCCCCGGTATTCCGTCACGATCGCCGATGACGATGACCTTCTTACCGTCGAGTATGCTCATTCAAGCTTCTCCTTTCATTTGATCTCGGGTGATCAGGGGACCCTCCCCATTCTCGCGACAATCATATTGTCATTGAGAATATATAGTCTATCACGAATGACAAATATTTGGCACGTTATAAGGCTTTTTTGCCTCTCGCGATATCCACTTTTTAGATGTACTTTTTCACCATCTCTTCAATGGCTTCAGGCGTACAATCGTCCTTAACGAGCTCTTCAACTTTTTCGCCGTTTTGGTAAATGGCGACGACCGGCAGTCCGAGAATTCTCTGACTGATGGACAGACGGCGCGCTTTCGTGGTGTTGAGTGCCGTAAATAGGATTTGGTCTCCGTATTTTTCCTCGAGCGCTTCAATGTGCGGCGTCAGTGCTGCGCAGGGGACGCATCCGTCACCGTAAAAATCGACGAGGATCGCGCCTTCGCCTTGGAGGACGACTTCTTCAAAGTTATTTCTGTCAAGTTCTAGCATGCGTATTTCCTTCCTATCTGAATTTCATATCAATGATTGAGCAGAGATGAGGCGTAGAGTTTNNTCCGCGCAAGCCGTGACGACTTGGCGGAGAGGTGTTTTGCGGACATCGCCCGCCGCGTAAACGCCGGGCAGACTCGTTCTCATCGATTCATCCGTCAAGATGTAGTCCCATTCCGTGTCGACTTTGCCGAGGAACAGCTCTGAATTCGGCAAGAATCCGATAAATACGAACACGCCAAACATACCGTCATCGGGATCCGCCTCAACGAGGCGCTCCTCGCCGGTCTTCGTGTCTTTGACCGTCATGCCGGAAAGGATGCCGTCGCCGTGCAGACCGACGACCACGGAGTTCCACATAAATTCGATCTTGTCATTCGCGAAGGCGCGCTCGCGAATCGACTCGACGGCGCGAAGTTCATCGCGACGATGGATGATCGTGACTTTGCGCGCGAATTTCGTGAGGTACATCGCCTCTTCGACGGCCGTATCGCCGCCGCCGACGACAAATACTTCGAAATCCTCGAAGAAAGATCCGTCACAGGTCGCGCAGTACGAGACGCCGCGTCCGGTGAATTCGGCTTCGCCGGGACATCCGATCAGACGCGGGTGTGCGCCCGTCGCGATGATGACAGCTTTCGACTGATAGACGCCATGACGTGTATGAACGCGCTTCACTTTGCCTTCGAGTTCGACTTCCGTGACATTTGCGCTCAGGCGCTCGACGCCGAAGTGCGCCACTTGTGCCGTCATGCGCGCGATCAGCTCCGCGCCGCTTTCAATCTTATCGGGGCCTGAAAGACCGCCGGGGAAGTTCTCAATCTCGGATGTGATGGCGATTTGACCGCCGTCCTGTCCTTTTTCGATCAGTAGCGTGTCGAGCCGCGAACGTCCGGCGTAAAGACCGGCCGTCAGACCGGCGGGACCGGCACCGATGATAATGAGATCGTACAATTTTTCCATAAAACCTTTGCCTTCCTGAAACTTCCGGTCAGCCACTACTGAATTAGACTTCAAAAATCGTCTGATCGTCGACTTCTGTCGACAACGCTTCGAGCGCCTTGTCGACCAGCTTGCGCCTCAGTTCGTATTCTTCATCAGCGGGGAGTTCCGGATTGCCCAGCGGGTGCGGGATCGCGATCGCCGGGACGATACGGTTCGCTCCGACCGTCATAGAGATCGGGGTTACCGTACAAATGTGCACCACGGGGATGCCAGCTCTTTCGATTTCCTTGACCATAGTTGCACCGCAACGTGTACAAGTTCCTCAGGTCGATGTGAGAACAACGGCGTCCACATCGTATGAGATGAGTTTCTCCGCGATCTCAGCAGCATATTTCTTTGATGAGGCGACGGCTGTGCCGTTTCCGACGGTCGAATAGAACCAGTCGTGAAGTTTGCCGATTTTACCTTCTTTTTCGTACTGACGGAGAACGTCAACAGGGATGACACGGTCGGCATCCTCATTGGCGTACACGGGGTCGTGACCGCCGTGAGCCGTTTCGTATGTCTCGCTTGTCAAATCGTCGACGCCTTCAATATTGTAGCTTCCGTATTTCGACGCGGAAGAGCTCTCGATGCGATCGGGATTGCCTTTGGGGACGATACCGCCTGAGGTCACGATGGCGATGGTCGCCTTCGTCATATCGGTGATAGCGGGCATCGGGGGCACGCGATCGAATGTGGGCATGGGATATTCCGTCTCAAACGGCTCGCCCGCGATCTTCTTGAGAAGCATCTCAAGGGCGCGTGTGCTTCCGCGCTTCTTATCAAAGAAGTTTCTGCGGACACCGTCGGGGATGTAGCCCTCTTCGACGGATGCGCCGATGCGCTCGCCTTTGACGAGCTTGAGCGCGAGTTTCGCCATCGCGGGGACGGCCCTTCTCATGCCTGCCGCACTATCCGCGGTGGAGACGATCAAGACCTTGGTGCGGAACATGTCGGCACCGGGGTTCTCGACGTACATGCCTGTCAGGACGGGAATGCCGAGTTCTGTTTGTACGGCATCGCAGATGGTGCCGCAGGCGACGCCGTAACGTCCGGCGTTAAAGGCGGGACCGGCGATAAACAGGTCGGGGGATTCTTCCTTGACCATATCGAGCACTGTTTCCGTGGCGAGCTCAAGATTCTCGTTAAACCAGGAGTCTCCGCAGACGATTGTCGCGACGATTTCAGCGTCATCCCCGAAATTTTTGGTGAAAGCCAGACCGGGACCCACGGGACCTTCGCGCTTCTCCGCGGGGATGTGCGCCATTTCTTCGCCGCCGACTTGCCCGAAGAACTGGTTGATGTAATGGACAACTTTAAATTTGCTCATTCTTATCCTCCTTATTATCGCGCGCTCATGCGGTTGAAGCCCATCTCGTTCGTCGAACCCGTAATAATCTGGAGCTCGGCTTCGATGGAACCGTCAGGTCGCAGCGACCCGGCGTGGCCGCCGGCGACTGTATCGACATAGTCGAGTGTACCGATGACGCGATCGAGAGGTGGCAAAACAACGACTTCGTTTGCGTTTCCGCCTGTGACGACGGCATTCGCGAGTTCGTCCGCGTCGGCCAGTGACTGACTCTTGCCGTCCTGACCGGCATACTCGTCCGTGATGATGACTGTCTTGATGCCCTGTTTCTCGAGTTTCGTGCAGTTCATGATCAGGTCCGTGTCGGGGTTTCCAAAGCCTTCCTGTGTGATGATCGCCGCATCGAGCGAGAGATATCTCGCCATTTTGGACGTCCAGTCCGATGAGCGGATCTTATCGTCCAGGTAGACGTTTTCGTTTGTGATGATGGTTCCGACGAAGTTGATCTTCTTGCCGTGAACGGCGAGCAGATCGTGAATTACGGGGTTGTTCTGGTGATGGTAGGTCGTATTCTTATCACACGCCGATACACAGTTGCCGGATACAATGGCGCCGTCCATCACTTCCGTGGCGCTGATCAAAGTGGACAGCGTACGCTTTGCGTCTACGCCGTACACGTAAGTATCGTGCAAGAGTCCTTGGCTTTGCAGCATCATGACGTAACCGACGCGCGGCAGATCTTTCCACTCTTCTTTAAATGTTTCCGCGATGGTAGGCGTCTCGTAGACGACTGTCTCGTCCGGAACGAGTTCTCTCGCCAATTCACCGATCGCCGCGGCTGTTCTCAACCCCGCGAGCCTTGCGGCCGCCTCATACTCGTGTTGTTTGAAGTCCTCAACAGGTTCCATAACGAGCACGAGATTGTGCAGCTTTGAGAATGGCGTGTAATCCGCTCCGATACCGGTCATGTCAATGATGCCCTCTTGGAATCCGACGATCGGACCCGCCGTGACGACTGCCATGCCGCGGAGCACATGTGTTTTGCCCGAACCGACCGTATCGACTTTTGATACCATGCCCGGAAAGACGCCACCGCCGCCCTCGACTTTGACGCGAGGCTCGATCACATCTTTGACTGGCGTGATGCGAATGCTTTCACCCGGCGTTGCAATCTCGAAATGCGCGGATTTGATGAGGGGGTCTTCCAATACGGGCTCGAGCAACGGCTCGGGGTTGACAATGAGGATACCGTCTTCAACTGCGTTGTAATCGCCGAAACGGATGCCCTTGATGTCAATGTAGCCCACTTCTAGTTTCACGTTCTCACCTCTTTTTCTTTATTATTGGATTTTGCGGACGGGTTTGTAACCTAAATCCGCCCTATTGCCTCGACCGACGGCAGCGCACTCTCGATGAGACTCAGATCAACCGTCTGAAAGTCNNNCCCTTTGCTCACCGAGACCATGACGGAACGATAAGGCGTTTCCCAAGGTTTGACACTCCCCGCAAGAGGGGCCGTCAGCACGCGGTGGTGCCGATGAACGAGATCCCGAACCGTTTCGATGACATCTCGATCGCTACCATGTTCTAGAAATACTATGTGGCAACGTTCGCCGAGCGCTTCGGCGACCATCGGATTATTCGTTACGATCTGGAATTTGCTCGTATGCAATGTCTCTTGTTCTCCACCAGNNAAAACAAGCCTTCGCTCAGGCTACTCCACGCCATACGTTACGATAAATGTGGAGATGAAGCAAGCGTGGTAGAATGGTGAAGCCGATTGAGTGAAATAATAAAATAATAAAAGTTTTTCCAGGAGGGCACTATGTCATTAAAAGGAACAAAGACGGCGAAGAATTTGATGATATCTTTTGCCGGAGAAGCACAGGCCACTTTCCGCTACAACGTGGCGGCCAAGCAGGCCCAAAAAGAAGGCTACGTTCAGATCCAGAATATCTTTGAAGAAACAGCCCGCAACGAGGTTGAGCACGGCAAGCGCTTTTATAAGTTCTTGCGCGAAGATTTTGAACCGGACGAAGTCGTAAATGTCAGCTGGGACTACCCCGTTACCTATTCGAATACGGTGGACAACTTGCAAAGCGCGATTAATGGTGAGCATGGTGAAGCAAACAGCATGTATCCTGAATTTGCCGACATCGCCGACGAAGAAGGTTTCCCGGAGATCGCATATGTGTGGCGCGAGATCGCCGAGGTTGAAGAGGCACATGAAATCCGCTTCAGGAAGTTGCTTGACAACATCAAAGCAGGCCGCGTCTTCGAACGCGACGAGGAAGTTGTCTGGAAGTGTAACAACTGCGGTTACCTGCATACGGGTAAATCAGCACCCGATCTCTGCCCCGCTTGTGATCACGAGCAGAAATACTTCGAGCTCTTCGTCGAGACGTACTGATTCGTTTGAATCGTGCAAAGAGTGCCGGGTTCTGCACTGCGCGAACCCGGCTTTTTCATTTTTTTAATTCTTTTATTTTTCCGGACTTTCTTGGACTTGCCCTAGAATCATCCTCGGCTCCGATCCGGTGGGGGTTCTGCTTGCTCATCTTTATCGGCGGAGACCTTTGACGACTTCAAGGAAAAGATCGAGACGATGGCGGCGCCGAGCAGGATGAGGGCGCAGCCGATCCAATTGGTAAGGGAATAAGATTCTTTCAGAATAAGGGATCCGACCACGATGCCCGTAAGCGGTTCAAGCATGGAGATGACGGATGTCGTGCTTGACCCGACCAATACAATGGCGCGATTTAGCAAGGCGAAGGCGGCAACGCCGACCATTAAGGCGAGAATAACGGAATAGCCCCACGCCGAAAGTGTCATTCGCAGGTTTANNGTGTTGAGCGTCGTATGTTCAACTGAGAGAAAAATGATGGCATAACTTACGGCGGAACCTAGGGCGAGCAGTGTGCCCAGAAAAAGCGTTCCGCCTGATCTCGTAAAGAACGTGAGCATACCGACAAATGCAAGGAACAAAGATAAGATTTTCCAGCTCTTAGCCTTTTCTTTGAAGAGCACGATATTGATCAGCATGATGATGACTGGAGAGAGATAGTGCAAAACAGTCGCCAAGCCGATGCCGATGTATTGGAAAGACGAGTAAAGCATTACGGTTGTCGCGAAGTTCCCGACAACACTCACGATAAAGAGGGTGATCAACTCCCGTTTGCGGACTCTAAGGGAGACTTTCATCGCTTTTGCGATCAGGAAAAGGAAGGGAATGGAAAATAAAGACCTNNACACCTCTATCTTCGATCGTTTTCATGCGGAAACACCTTAAAGCCCCTCGGGGAGGGGCTTTACACTTATCGCATCTCGGCGTCGAGCACGTGTTTCAGTTTTTTGATGAGTCGGTGTCGAAGCCGTTCGATTTCGTCAGCGGTCAAGGTTCCCGTTTCAGATGCCAATCGGAAGCGGAACATGAGCGATTTTTTCCCTTTCGGTACTTGCTCGCCGCGGTACTCTTCGACGAATTCTGCATCGTGAACGAGGTTCACGACGGCCTCGTATATCTGTGCCCACGATACGTCCTCGTCAATCACGATGGAAAGATCCTGTTCGACGAGCGGGAATTGCGGCAGTCGTTCATAGCGGTTGTCGCGACTTTGGAGGGGGACGAGCTTTTCGACGTTGAGTTCGGCGATGGCGACACATGGGACGCGCAATCCCGATTCTTCCGTCGCTTTCGGCGACAGCAATCCCAACGAACCGAGTTCGTTGCCCACGTCATCGACGATCTTGAGCCAAGCGTTGTGATCCGCCCAAGGCATTTTGTCTCCCGATTGCTTGAATTTCCATTCCTCAACGCGTCCGAAGAGCGGCAGCTGAGCGAGAATTCCTTTCATTCTACGGAAGAGCAGGAAAGGTTTCACTCCTGCGAGGGCGATCGCGAGGCGGCGCTCCTGAACAGGGAGCTTTTCCTTTTCAATGGAGGGACTCACGGCGCCTTTCGCGAAGACTTGTGCGAGCTCGAAGAGTCCAAACATCTCATAATAGCGCGAGTTCAGGACGGTCGCTTCCAACACGTTCGGGATAAGCGATCCGCGCAGGTAGCGGCGGTCGGGTGATGGCGGCGCCGCCAATGCGACGAGTGCATCCTTATCATCGCCGGCGATTTTGATAAAGGTGTCGGAGACCCATGGATATGTGTAGATTTCTTGGAGCCCGGCACGGAATGCCAAGTATTCGCGGATGGCACGTTCACTTTCTTTAGCGAGCTGTCTGATCGGTTTGTCGAGTGTGATAACGGGCGGTTTGTATTCGAAGTTTTCGTAGCCGATCATACGACAGACTTCCTCGAGGACGTCGTCTTTGATGTCAACGTCGCCGGTGGCTCGCCAACTAGGAACAAGCACATTGAGCGTATCGTCGCCGTCATACGCGACATCGAAACCGAGCGGCTTTAAAGCCTTGATGGCGTCGTCCGCTGTGATAGCGTGACCGGATCGCACATTAAGAAAGCGAAGCGAAACGGGAATCTCGATCGCTTCCGTCTCGCGCACGCGGTGCGCGCCGACGTTGACGATGCGAGCGTTCGGTTGCAGTTCCGCCATCAGTTGACGTGTCAGCCCCAAAGCGAGATCGCAACGCTGCGTATCGATCGCTTTTTCAAAGCGAATGGAAGCCTCCGTGCGAAGGTGGTGGCGCGATGCAGTCCGGCGCAGACCGATCGCCTCGAAGTTCGCGACCTCAAGGACGATATCCTTCGTCTCGGGAAGAATAGAGTCCCGCGCTCCGCCCATGATGCCCGCTAAGCCGATCGCTTTGTCTTCTCCGTCGCAAATCAGAAGATCGGTCGTCGAGAGGGTCAGTTGATGACCGTCGAGCAGTTCAAGCCGTTCTCCTTCGTGCGCGGTGCGTACACGGATACCGTTGCTAACGTGCGATTCGTCGAATGCGTGCGTCGGTTGTCCCGTGGCGAGCATCACATAGTTCGTGATGTCGACGATGACGTTAATGGGGCGCATGCCGACCGACCATATAAGTTTGCGCATGGAAAAGGGCGCCTTCCGGAGCTCGATGCCTTCGAAAACGACGGCATCGTAGCGGAAGCAGCGGTCCTCATCGACGATTTTGACCGGGTAATCGTTCTTCAGGCCTGCAGGGTTTTTCAAAGAAGGAAGCGGACGAAGCGTGCCGCCATAGATGGCGCACAGTTCGCGCGCGAGTCCGTAATGACCCCAGAGGTCGGGGCGGTTTGTCAAGGATTTGTTGTTGATGTCGATGATAAGATCGTCCAACCCCAGAACGTCGGCGACGGGTTGCCCCGGTTTCGCATCGGGGAACAATTCCGTCAGATCGACGATTTCCGCTTCTTCGTCTTCCGACGGCGGGAATAACCCTTCCAGGTCGAGCTCTTCCGCGGCGCAAATCATACCATGACTGACAACGCCGCGGACTTTCGCGGCGGAGAGCGCCACGCGTTCACCCTCGCCGTGCCAGCGAACTTTCGCGCCCGGCGGCGCTACGACAACGAGCTGATTCTCGTAGAGGTTCGACCCCCCGCAGACGATTTGGCTCGTTTGTTCCTCACCGATGTCGACGTGGCAGACGACGAGGCGGTCGGCTTGCGGGTGCGCGCTGATCGTGACGACGCGCCCGATGACGATGCCCTCGACGAAGTCGGCGGGGTTTGTAATCTCTTCCACTTCGACCGTCTGCATCGTCAAATCGTGTGCGAGTTGTTCCGCAGTGATGCCTTGCGGCAAGTCGGCGTATGTGCGAATCCAGTTAAGTGATGCTTTCATGGTGATTCCCTAATGTTTATTTCAATTCGTTTTTTGGTTCTCGGTCTATCGGTTTCGGGATGTGTTCAAATGATCGGTCCCGTCGCCGTTGAGCGTTGGCGTCATATTGTGACCGCCCTGTTGCGTTCTACTTGAACTGTTCGAGAAAACGCAGATCGGCACTGCGGAACAGGCGTACGTCGTCGATCTCGTAGCGCATCATCACGAGGCGATCGAGTCCGATGTTGATGTAGAAGCCGCTCCAGATGTCGGGGTCAAGCCCCGCGGCGCGCAGTACGTTGGGGTGCGGTGAACCGCCCGGCATGACTTCAATCCAGCCGACATGTTGACAGACGTGACAGCCTTCGCCATTACACACGCTGCACTGCATGTCGATTTCAAATCCCGGTTCAACGAACGGGAAGAAACCGGCGCGCATACGGACGGGGACGTCGTAACCGAATACTTTTTCCAATATGGTACGGACGAGCAAAAGTCCCGAAGAAAACGAAAAATCCCGATCGACGATCAGTGCCTCGTATTGGTAGAAAGCCCGCTCGTGTCGCGCGTCGGTGCTCTCATTTCGAAAGACGGTTCCCGGATAGACGAACCGTGCCGGCGCTCCGTGTTTTTGAAGATACCGGACACTTGCTCCCGTCAGGTGTGGACGAAGGCAGAGGCGCTCGGCACCTCGCTTGTTCTCTGTGCCTTCCAGCCAGTACGTATCCATCGTGTCGCGGGCAGGGTGATCCGGCGGGAAATTGAGATAGTCAAATGCATAGAGTTCACTTGAGATCTCATCTTCACTGAAAATCTCAAAGTTTAGGGAACGGAAAGCATCGTTCAAGTCGTAACACATCTGTGTGATCGGATGCAGGCCGCCACTCGCAATGTCGAATCCGGGGAGGGTAAGATCGGGACGAATCTCTAAAAACGACGCTTTATCGAGAAGACCCTCTTTGCGTTCCTCGATCGCCTGAAGAAATAATTGTTTGATCTTGTTGGCAAGTTGTCCGAGTTCTCTGCGCTCATCGGGCGATAATTTGCCGAGGCCTTTCAGGATCTCCGTCAAGACCCCTTTCTTTCCGAGATAATGTTGGCGGAGCGATTCTAATGTTTCCGATGTCTCCGCTGTCGCAAAAGCGTCCAATCCCTTTACGCGGATTTCGCTTAATTGATCCCTCATTGGTATCTCTCCTCTGTTTAATGACTACCCATAAGTATAGATCATTCGAGCGATCATTGTCGATTTTGAATTAAGAGTTGTCGGTGCTGCGCAAGATCGTGATCCGCACGGCGTTCGTCTTCACTGTTTACGATTAGTTCGCTTCGTACAAGGCTTCAATATTCCAGAAATCGCCCGGTTTCATGCGGATAAGGTGATCGCCAAACATCCGATGTTTTTCACCCTCTTGGTCAATCATCAAAAAGCTGGTGGAAAGGAGAAAATCACCGACGCGCATGATGTTCATCGGGTCGTAACCGCAAATGCTCGCTTGAACCGGTTTTTTAAGGGGGAATTTCGCCTGAAACGATGCGAGCTTCTCCTCGCGTCTTGTCTTCTCCATATCGACAATCGCATGCGCTTTTTCAAGCTCTTCATCTGTCAGTGTTAGTTTCCGTGTCATCGAGATGTCCTGCGAGGCAAGAACCTGCTCTTCGATAAACTCCCAAAGCGTTTTCTCTGATGCGAAGCTCCGGTTGAAATCAATCCCGGCCGTGTCTGCCAGTGAAGACAGCAACAAGCCGGCGTAGTAACTATGGCGCCGATGATCCAGTGCCTCCGTCGCTTTGCGAAGGTTGGTCACGTAAACGCTAACTTCCCTCGCAGCAAGTTCGCTATTCAGTTGCCGAAGTGACTTGAAACCGACGTATTCCGCAACTCCCTCGATCGTCTCGGCACGCCATGCATTGATTGTTGCGCCGTCACTCAACGTTCTCATTGCGGAGCGAATCTCGGCTATTTTAGCAAGTATTGTTATGGCGTCCAGACCAAGTTGTTTTTGTCTGTCTGTTTCAGAGACATTGTCGTCCGACGTCATCCTATCGGCATATCCTTCCAAGAGATCATTTTCGCGGTTGGTAAGCGCGACAAGTTCGGGGTCGAGAGGGAAAGCAATCAGTTCGAGATCATGTGGAAATCGAGACTCGCCGTTTTCCATCTGCATGACGTGAAACATTTCGTGCACGAGCTTGGCGGCAAGTTTATCGAGGTCTTCGTCCGTCTCCACCTGTTCCGGTTTCAACATCCAGATGGCGATCATCTTGCCGTCGTACTCAATCGCCGTATTTCCATAGAAATAATCAGGCTTCGGCAATAGCTTCCCGCAAATGCACATCGATTCATCCGTATAAAGCGCATAGGAACGCTTCACAAAACCTTGCCATAGCGACGTGAAATCGAGCCTTGCCAAACGTTTTTCAAGTTTTTGATACGTGTCGAGCAGCATATGACGCTCCATAAGTCCACCTGT
>MTKW01003515.1_pt1 | contig 17159 bp, 14 predicted proteins | sample 1042761 | NCBI WGS metagenome assembly MTKW01 (sample SAMN06205366, study PRJNA360243) | anaerobic digester metagenome | biome: Wastewater treatment plant; feature: Anaerobic digester sludge; material: sludge; isolation source: anaerobic digester fed with sludge from wastewater treatment plant ... | reverse complement strand
TGGAATACGAGCTGTTCTCGGAAGTCAGGGATAAGGCTGCATGCGAGATCCCTAAGATTCAGCAGGTGGCGGAGGCTGTGGCTGAGATCGACGTATTCGCGTCTTTTGCCGAATCAGCCGGTATCTACGGATACGTCCGTCCGGTTCTCCACGACGGCCTGGCTCTTGAGATAATCGGGGCACGTCACCCTGTCGTAGAGACATCTCTTCCTCCGGGAGTGTTCATTCCCAATGACATCCGGTTGGATTCTGAATCATGCCGGATAATGGTCCTCACCGGCCCAAACATGTCAGGCAAGAGCACGCTTGGGAAGAGCGCGCTTCTCATTACGCTCATGGCGCACATGGGGAGTTTCGTCCCTGCGACTTCAGCCATGATCTCACTTACCGACAGAATTGCAGTGCGCGCCGGGTCATCTGAAGAGATAGCGGAAGGCAAGTCCACATTTATGGTGGAGCTTCTCCAGACTTCTCTAATCATTTCTCAAGCCACAGAAAGGACACTGATATTCATTGACGAGCTTGGCCGTGGAACCAGCACTTACGACGGAATGGCAATAGCTCAAGCAGTCATTGAACACATACATGATAAGATAGGCTCAAAAACCATCTTCACAACTCACTTTCATGAACTTGCTGCACTCGAAGATAAGTTGGACCGGGTCAGGAATTTCCGTATAGAAGCTGAGGAGCGCGGGGGAGAGGTGGTGTTCCTCTACACGCTGAGCCCGGGAGGGTGCGACAAGAGCTANNCTATTTTGAGAGAGCTTGAGAAAAGAAGCCCTTCCAGGCCCCAACAGATGAGCCTCCTTGCCGTTCTTATGGACGAGGCGTGCACTGCGTCCTCACCTGCCAAGGATGGAAGTATTGCAGAGGAGATAAGAGAGATGGATATCGATTCTATGACGCCGCTTGAGGCCCTTACGCGCCTTGCGGAATTGAAGTCAAGGATTGAGGGGAAAGAGAATCTGTGAGTATGGATGAGCGCATAGTAGTCCTTGATGAGGATACCATTAATAGAATCGCCGCAGGTGAGGTTGTGGAAAGGCCTGCATCAGTGGTGAAGGAGTTCATGGAAAACGCCATTGATGCCGGGGCAACTGAGATCGTCGTTGAGACCCAGGGTCCGCCCGGGACATTCATTAAGGTATCGGACAATGGAAGAGGCATGAGCCGGAGCGATTTACGTCTTGCTTTCATGCGCCACGCCACCAGCAAAATCAGAACGGCGGATGATCTTCTGACTGTGCTCAGCATGGGATTCCGTGGGGAAGCGCTTCCCAGTATAGCTGCGGTATCCCGGACGGAGGTTATCACCTGCCGTAAAGAGGATCCGATAGGGACGAGAATCGTGTTGGAAGGAGGAACCCTTATCTCCGAAGAGAACCATCCCAGGCAAGTCGGGTCAACCGTCGTGTGCCGGGACTTGTTCTATAATACTCCTGCCAGGCGCAAGTTTCAGCGAAGCCCGTCTACGGAGGCGGGACATATACGCGATACAGTGGCAAGGCTGGCCCTTGCCCAACCGAATGTAAGGTTCCGCCTTATATGCGACGGCAAGGTGGCCTTTGTCTCCCAGGGCCAAGGAGACAAGCGCAATACCATTGCTTCAGTCTACGGCACGGAGATTGTCAAAGGCTTGCTGCCGATTACTGCAGGCGCCGGAGATACTCACATTGAGGGCTTCATCAGTCCTCCTGATGCCTCGAGGACAAGACGTGATATGCAACATGTGTTTGTCAATGGTAGGTCTTGTGTTGTTCCGGTCCTTACGAGGACCGTTGAGAATGTCTACGGGAGGAGGCTCCCGGTGCGGCGCTATCCCGCGATATTCCTATGGATACTGACTAATCCTGTATCTGTGGATGTGAATGTCCATCCTGCGAAAAGGGAGGTCAGATTCTCGAAAGGCCACGATATTTTCAGGCTTGTGGCACAAGCCGTTTCATCTGCGCTGAGGTCAGTAGGGGTTGTGCCCGGCATTGGATGGGGGATAGAACAGGGTGGCAGAGGCCCTGAAGATGCAAGGGATATGATGACGGCGGGATATGACAGCTCAGGAGGCATCCACCGTTTGGATGCAGGCGCGCAAGACGCAGGCCTCCCAGGGGCAGGCATGATAGAGGACTTTCATTCCCGCTACTCCGTGGGTTGGCAGCCTGAGGCAGCCGGCGGACGGTTTAAGCCCATCGGAATCTTCAAAGACATGTATATCCTGGCTGAGGACGGCGAGGATCTGGTGATTATCGATCAGCATGCTGCCCATGAGCGGATAATATACGAAGCGATCTTAAAGGCGCTGACTGAAGGGGCACATGTGAATGCGCAGACTCTCATCGCACAACCTTTGGAATTTGCGCCCGGTGTGGTTCAGGAAGTCGTGCCGTACCTTTCTGAGCTGGCCGGAATAGGTATCATTCTCGAGGAATTCGGTCAGTCGTCCTTGCTTCTAAGAGGCGTGCCTTCCGCGCTCACCGCATTTTCCGGGACGGATCCAATTGGTGCTGTGTCTTCTGCAATTGAGCTATTCGCTGAAGAAGTGTCCTCCGGGGCAGACGGCGCTGAAGCGACAGACGGGATAGAAGGCCTATTGGGACGTGTCGCGGCTGAGCTTGCATGCAAGGCGGTGGTCAAGGCCGGTGACAGGTTAGAGCCTGGGGAAGTTGTGAAGCTTCTCTCTGATCTTGCATGTGCTTTGGACCCCTACTCATGCCCCCACGGCCGTCCGACCCTCCTCAGGATAAGCCGGGATGAACTGGACCGGACCTTTCGGAGGAAGTAACGAGACAGTAACGAGGAAGTAATCGAAGGATGTGTTAGGTTTTGTGAAGGCTTCAACGGATCAAGAAAGAAATCCGCAAAATCAAATAGGGAATCCGGTTGCCGCTGACTGGCTTGTGGTGATCACAGGCCCTACTGCAGTCGGAAAGACTGACATATCTATTGACGTTGCCAGGCAACTTGACGGTGAGATAGTGTCCTGTGATTCCATGCAGGTATANNGCCGGATGAAGATTTCAATGTCGCCAGATTCCAAGAACTGGCTGAAGCTGCGATTTCAGATATTGCTTCGCGGGGCCGTATTCCGGTTCTGGTGGGCGGGACAGGCCTCTACATCAAGGCAGTGGTTGACGGATTCTTGTTTCCCTGGGAAGGCGCATCACCCGAGATTAGGGCATCTCTGGAGGAGGAGGCTGCCCGGAAGGGACATGACGTGCTTTACGCCAGGCTTGAAGAGGTAGATCCTGAAGCTGCCAAAAAGATCCACCCTAATGACACAAGACGAATTGTCCGAGCGCTTGAGGTGCATATCACTACAGGCCGTCCCATCTCGGAGCTGTGGCGAGAGGGGCGAAGGAAGAAGGCACGTTTTGACAGACTGGTCATGGTGGGCTTGGTTCGCGAGAGGCCGGTATTATACGAGAGGATCGAAGCCAGATGCGACAAGATGATCGAGCTTGGACTGGTGGAGGAGACCAAAGAACTTCTAGAGCAGGGATACAGTAGGACATTGACTTCCGGGCAAGCCCTGGGATACAAAGAAATCGTGCGGTATCTCAAAGGTGAATGCCCTCTACAAGAAGCAATAGAGCTTATAAAGAGGGATACAAGAAGATATGCCAAGCGGCAGCTTGTTTGGTTCAGAGCTGATCCACGCATACAGTGGATGGACATAGGGCTTTTTGAATCGAAAGAGGAAGCCGTAAGGTGTATTCTTGCGTTGATCAAAGGGAAAATGGCTGCTGTGTAGAAAACGTAGGGAAAGAAAATCCTTCAAGTTATGCCACAGGCAAAGGGTGGAGAAGCATTAGCAACAAGAGGGGGCGCGAGCCACAGTGAATAAGCTGACCCAAAACCTTCAGGACAGATTCCTCGACCTTCTTCGTTCCCAAAACATTGCAGTCACTGTCTACTTACTCAACGGGTATCAGATAAAAGGTGTAATCACGGGATTCGACAGTTTCACAATAGTTGTCAGCGACGGCACGCGGGAAGACCTCATTTATAAGCATGCGATTTCCACGATAACCCCTTCACGTTCTGTGAACTTCATTCCCACAAAAGAAAAAGGCGATAATACCGAATCCGGATAACTCCCTTCCCTTTGTGCCACGTAACTTGCCATGGGGATAAGATCTCCCATAGGAGGCAACAATACCCATGGATATCCTGGGGATGGACCTCGAGACCGGCCTGGATAAGCAGGGTTCTTGAGGAAAGCTCAAGGAGATGACAAGACGTGGCTTTTCGTGCGTTGTCGCGATTTGTTAAGCGCTTGCTGTTGAGGCGGCGAAGGACGGATATTCAGGGCCAAGGACCTCGCCTAAGTTCAGCCCATGCTAGTCTTAGCATAAGGCTCCGAGAAAACGAGGCTTTCATCAGAGAAGCTTTCGGCAACAGTTCGGACCTCATTGTCCGCAAGGTGAGATTCGGGACCGGCCGGGGTATTGCTGTGCTGGTGGTTCATTTAGACGGATTGGTTGACAAAGAGCTTGTCAGCGAGGCGATCATCAAGCCCATTGGAGTCACGTCTGAAATCCTCGAATCAGAACGCTTATCTTCAATTCAGGTTAAAGACAGGTTGAGAGACCGGCTGATTCTGGTGTCGGATGTAAAGCAGGTTTCTGATAGAACAGATTTTCTAAGCAGGATAGCTGAAGGCAAGTGCGGGGTAGTGATAGGCGGAAGTTCTGAGGCTTTGGTTTGCGATGTGCGAGGTTTTGAGACGCGCAGTATTCAGGAGCCTCAGAGCGAAGTCGTTATTCGTGGCCCCAGGGAAGGATTCAGCGAGGTCTTGCGGGTCAATACCAGCCTGCTTAGAAGGAGGATCAGGGATCCGCGCTTTTGGATCGAAGAATTCACTGTCGGGAGAGTCAGTCGTACTCAAGTGGCAATCGCCTACATCAAAGGTATCGCCAACGACAAAGTGGTCCAGGAGGCCAGGGACAGGATTACAAGGATTGACGTAGACAGCATCCAGGAAAGCGGTAAACTGGAGGAATACCTTGAGGATGCGCCTTTTTCGCCGTTCCCCACCATTCTTCGTACAGAAAGGCCTGACAGAGTGGCAGGTGCGCTGTTTGAAGGAAGGATTGCAATACTTACAGACGGCACGCCGTTTGTCCTTATTGTTCCGGTTACATTCTTGATGTTTCTCACTTCGCCCGAGGATTACTATGAGCGCTTTTTTATCGCGTCTGCAGTAAGACTGCTGAGGTACGCTTCTTTCTTTATTGCGTTTCTTCTTCCTGCATTGTACGTTGCAGTCACCACATTTCATCAAGAAATGCTTCCCACCCCTTTGGTTCTTGCCATAGCTGCTCAGCGCGAAGGTGTACCCTTTCCTGCCGTATTTGAAGCCCTTCTCATGGAGGTAGCCTTCGAGATATTGCGGGAGGCTGCAGTGAGGCTGCCCAAGATCTACGGACCTGCCATCAGTATAGTAGGCGTTCTGATTCTGGGAGAAGCTGCGGTTCGCGCAGGTTTGGTTTCATCTGCCATGATAATAGTCGTTGCCTTAACAGCTATTTCATCATTTGTTACACCAATTTTCAGCCTTTCCATTGCTGTAAGGTTGCTCCGCTTTCCCGTGATCTTGCTTGCAGGCGCACTGGGCTTATTCGGAGTTGTATTTGGGTTCTCAATCGCTGGAATTCATCTATCATCCCTTCGGTCATTCGGTGTTCCGTTCCTGGAGCCCGTTGCGCCGGTTGTCGTATCCGACCTGAAGGATGCCCTTGTCAGGCTTCCATGGTGGGCAATGGATACTCGGCCGGAGTTTACAGGCAAAAGCGACCTTAGGAGACAGTCCGGAGGCCTCATGCCAAGACCGCCTCAGCCTCAAGCAAAAGGGATTCCGAGCGGTTACAGGAAGAAGGGGCCAAGATGACTGCTCTCGAAGGCGGGAAAATATCAGGACGCCAGCTCATGGCTGTGCTGATGGTGATAAGAGTCGTGCCTGTTACTTTGACGTTTTCTTTGATAACCTGCACAAAGCACGTCCAGGATGCGTGGATTGCCGGTATTATCAGCAGTGTAGTTACTATCCCTTTTGTTATCCTCATAACCAAATTGAGCCTGAAGTTCCCCGGGAAGACGATCATTGAATACAGCCAGATCCTCCTCGGTCCGGTCATTGGGAGACTTCTCGGCCTCGTCATCCTGTGGTTTTTCGTAGACACCGGTGTGAATATCACCCGCGTTCTGGGTGAGGGGTACGTCATCGCTATCATGCCTGAGACGCCGATTTTTGCTTTCATGATCATGTTAGCCATCATGAGCTGTTACGCTGCAAGATCCGGGCTCGAAGTGACGTGTCGCCTCGGAGAAGATGTATTCTACGTCCTCGTGTTTGTTCTTCTGTTGACGTATGTGCTGCCCTATAACGCTATGCGGTTTGAGAACTTAAGGCCAATTCTGGCTCGGGGCATATCCAACCTGGTCTCACCTGTCGTCGCAAGCCTTGGCTACTACAGCCAATACCTTATGATCGGCATGATAGTTCCATATCTGGACAAGCCGGAGGAAGCGACGAAGTATGCCGTATATGCAGTTCTTATCACCGGGGCGCTTACTGCACTTGCAGCCATAGCTTTAGTGGCTGTCTTCGGCCCTACGGCAAACTCATGGACCCTTCCGCTATTCAGTCTCGCCAGGATGATAAGTTTAGGAGAGTTCTTTGAGAGAATAGAGGCAGGAGTAATGGCAGCGTGGACGCTAAGCACGGGAATCAAGTTGTCTCTGTTTCTTTGGGCAACATCTATAGGAATAGCTCAGGTTTTTAACTTGAAAGCCTTTGAACATCTGGCATGTCCGCTTGCCGCCGTCTTCGTTTCGTTAGGTCTTGTCTCCTTCGAAAGTATTGTGGATCTTGAGGATTTCCTTGCTAAGGCAGACGCGGTGTTTTCCATCATTGTCGCAGTAGTGGCCCTCTTATTTCTCTATGCAGCGTTAGGTGTCCGGACCGCTGTCTCGCGGAAGAANNGTCTCGGTTGTCGTTTCCACTGCCGGGTGTTGGAGCAGAAAAGAGATAGAAGACATCGGGTTTGTCCTTTCTGTAGGCGTGGATCATGCTGCGAAGGAAGGCGAAATCATGATTACTGTTCACATAGCGAAGCCATTCGCCATATCGACAGGAGTCGCAGGCACTGTTGACGAGAAACCATTTTGGCAAGTAAGCAGCACAGGCCATACCGTGTTCGAGGCTTGGAGGAATCTCCGCCAGCAGTCTCCGCGGCGACCTCTCCTCCACCATAGCAGGTTCATAGTGTTTGGTGAGGAATTCGCCAGGGGCGGCATTCGCGAAGCTATAGACTTCTTTTCCAGAGAGGGGGAAGTCAGGGAAACAAATACTGTAGTTGTCGCGAAAGGAGTCAAGGCTTCAGAAGTTGTCTTGAATGAATTCGAGCTGGAGCGCATGCCTGCTGAAGGAGCGCTGGGCATCATGAGGATAGCGGTACAGGAGCTTTCTACAACTGTCATGGTAACATTGAATGATTTTCTTCAGATGTTAGAGACGGAAGGTCATGAAGCTATAGCTTCCAGGGCTGAACTGGTTCGGAGGCCTCCTTCTGAAGACCCGAGGGGAGAACTGAAAAGAGAGACTATTTCAGTAAGTGGAAGGGAGACCGGTGCGGCTGCGTTTAAGGGGGACAAGCTTGTAGGATGGTTGGATAAGACCCAAACCAGGGGGCTTCAGTGGGTGAGGGGGAAGGTTAGATCCGGCATCATAGTGATTGAGCAACCTGAAGAAGAAAACAAGCTGGCAAGTATTGAGATCCTGAGGGCTGATTCAACTGTGACTCCCAAGATTTCCAAGGGGCGTCCGTCTATCTTGATTAGGGTTGGCGCTCTCGGGAATCTGGGTGAGGTGCAAGAGTACTTCGATCCCATGGAGAGTCAAAGAATATGGACATCAATGGAACGGCGGATGGCTGAAGCGATACGACATGAAATCGAAGCTGCTCTGGATATTGCGAAGCACGCGTTTAACTCAGATATCTTTGGCTTCGGAGCCGAGATTCGAAGAAAGTATCCGAAGGAGTGGATGGATCTTAAGGACAAGTGGGATGAAGAATTTCCCAAGCTGGATGTAGAGATTAAGGTCGAAACATCATTACGGCGTGCAGGTCTGACGCGTAGAAGCATGCGGGTCGTTCGCAAGGAAGAGGGCTAGGCATGGCGACTGTCATCCTGCTTATAGCAGTGTTTGCCGTCATTGGCCTCTTCGAGGTTCCGAAGATGCTTCGTAAGGGGCTTTGGCGCGAGCTTCTTGTATTTATCGTTCTCCTGATTCTCGGTTTTACTCTAAGTGTTCTTCTTACCCTTGACGTCCCTGTGCCAAGTCCTGCACGAGGCATAAGATTTCTTATGGCGCCTATCCTCAAGCCGTTCGGAATCCACGTGCATTAGTCATGAAAACCCGAACCAAATAGCTTGTACTCTAGGAAATGTGTCTTGCGATAGCAACGTGTTTCACGACACGGATGCATTTGCCCACGAAAATCGCTTTCGCGAGAATCGTGCGCTTTACGACCGGAATACCCTGCACGACAGAATACGCTGCACGGCTTGCTGTGGAAACTTCGTTTTAGTAAAATGGAGCTGCAAACATTGAGTCTTCCCGTGGGAATCGGATGCATTCGGTGGTAAGGAGCAGTGACCGGGTGACTGGAACCATATTTGACATAAAGAAATACTCCGTTCATGACGGGCCTGGAATCAGAACCACTGTTTTCTTCAAAGGCTGTCCTCTTAAGTGCGTGTGGTGTCACAACCCCGAGGGTCAAAGGATGTCTGCCGAGATGATGTTCTCTTCGGATCGGTGCACCGCTTGCGGAACTTGTGTTTCTGTCTGTCCTAATCAGGCTATTGCTCTTGAGGCCGGCAGTTCGGACATGGACAGAGTTCATGTGATCCATACATTGCGCGAGAAGTGCACAGCCTGCGGAGAGTGTGTTGAGGCGTGTCCTTCGGGCGCCAGGGAAGTCGCAGGGAGGGTTGTAACCTCCGATGAACTCATCCACGAGATCATGAAGGACGTAGTTTTCTATGACAGCTCAGGAGGGGGAGTCACGTTTTCAGGCGGAGAGCCTTTGCTGCAGCCTGATTTCCTCCTTGCTTTGCTTCGGGAATGCAAGGAAAGAGAGATCCATACAGCAGTTGATACGTGCGGTTTTGCTAACTGGGAGACTCTGTCTTCTATCGTTCCATATGCCAATCTCATTCTCTACGATTTGAAAGGCATGGATGCAGGTATGCATCTTGAACTTACAGGCAGCGGGAATGACGCGATCCTTGAGAACCTCACACGCCTTTCTAAGACTCATAGTAACGTGACTGTGCGCTTTCCGCTGCTCCCAGGTATTAATGACAACGAAGAGAATATCGTGTCTATGGGGAAATTCCTCTCATCACTGAGATGGGAAGGCAAGTCGCCGCGGATTGATGTATTGCCTTACCACAATACGGGGATCGGCAAGTATGAAAGGCTGGGAAGGGTATACAGCATACCTGATATCCCCCGGCCAACAGATGAGATGGTTCATGCTGTTTGGGAGAGGTTGAGAAAACTCGGACTTGAAACCGGAATTGGGGGGTAGGCGAGATGACAGAAAGGGTTGCCTTGCTGAGGGAGGAGAGTCTAAACGCAAAGCCTTACATATCCACTGAGAGGGCAGAACTCGTTACAGAAGCCTACAAATGTGCAAAAGCTGCTTCCTGGCCTATCACGCGGGCTTTGGTCTTTAAGGCGTTGATGGAAAAGACGGCTGTGTGCATAAATGACGGTGAGCTTATTGTCGGAGAGAGGGGCCCACTGCCAAAAGCCACGCCTACATACCCTGAGATTTGCTGCCACAGTCTTGAAGATCTGCAAGTGTTGGATTCCAGAGAGAAGATCTCCTTTACTGTCAGTCCTGAGGCTCGAAAGATCTATGAGGACGGGATCATACCCTTTTGGAAGGGCAGGTCCATGCGGGATATGATCTTCAGCCGGATGACAGACGAATGGAAGGCTGCATATAACGCAGGCGTCTTCACTGAATTCATGGAGCAGCGCTCGCCCGGACATACAGTCTTAGATGACAAGATCTACAGGAAAGGGCTCCTGGATCTTAAGAATGATATCCGGGAAAGTTTAGCAGGCCTTGACTACGTTTCGGACAGCCGGGCTTTCGATAAGTATGAACAGCTCGTGGCAATGGATATTTGCGCGGACGCTTTGATCCGGTTTGCCCGGAGGCATGCAGACGAAGCACTGGAACTTGCCCGGAGGGAGCAAGATGAGAGAAGGAAGGCGGAGCTTGCGAGAATAGCTGAAATATGCTTGCACGTTCCGGAACGTGCTCCCAGGACGTTTTGGGAAGCGCTTCAGGCGTACTGGTTTGTGCATATCGGTGTCGTTACCGAATACAACACATGGGATTCTTTTAACCCCGGACGTCTTGACCGGCACCTGTATCCGTTCTATAAGAAGGACATTGAGGAAGGAAGGCTTACCGAGGAAGAGGCAAGAGAGCTCCTTCAGTGCTTCTGGATCAAATTCAACAACCAGCCTGCGCCACCTAAAGTCGGTGTTACAGCAGAGGAAAGCGCAACCTACACTGACTTTGCCAACATCAATCTAGGCGGGCTGAAGGCAGATGGCAGAGACGGTGTAAACGACCTCACATACTTGATCCTTGACGTAATCGATGAAATGAGGCTCTTGCAACCCAGCTCCAATATTCAACTCAGTGCCAAGAACCCCGAGCGATTCCTGAGGCGCGCGCTTAGAATTGTGAGGAAGGGGTGGGGCCAGCCTTCAATATTCAACGCTGACATGGTGGTCGAGGAGCTCCTCCGGCAAGGTAAGTCACTTGAGGACGCAAGGTGTGGTGGGACTAGCGGATGTGTGGAAACAGGCGCGTTCGGTAAGGAAAGCTATATTCTCACCGGATACCTGAATATGCCGAAAATCCTGGAGCTTGCCTTAAATGACGGGATCGATTCGCGCACCGGGATGAGGCTGGGCCCTGCGACCGGACTTCCTGTAGAGTTCGAAAGCTTTGGTGGGGTACTCGAGGCATTCAAGAAGCAACTTAATTACTTTATAGGTGTGAAGGTAAGAGGCAATAATGTCATTGAGCGGATGTACGCCAAGTACATGCCTACTCCTTTCCTGTCTCTGCTTATAGATGACTGTATAGAAAAGGGTATGGATTACCATGAAGGCGGCGCCAGGTATAATACGTCGTACATTCAGGGAGTTGGGATCGGGACTACTACTGATAGCTTGACGGCTATCCGGCACCACGTTTTTGATAAGAAGACTCTTGGCATGCAAGACCTGATGCAGGCTCTTCACAGCGATTTTAGGGGTTACGAGGCTATCAGGATGCGCCTTGCAAACTCATCACCCAAATACGGTAATGATGACGACCGTGCGGATGACATAATGACCTGGGTTTTCCGGACGTTTTTTGATGCAGTTGAAGGCCGTCCTAACACGAAAGGCGGAATTCACAGGATAAACATGCTTCCCACTACGTGCCATGTGTATTTCGGCAAAGTATGCGGCGCAACCCCTGACGGAAGACATGCCAAGGAGCCGCTGTCAGAGGGGATCTCTCCTGTGCAAGGCAGAGACCGAAACGGCCCTACATCGGTGATGAAGTCAGCCTCGAAGATGGATCATGCGCTTACAGGAGGCACGCTTCTTAACATGAAGTTTACGCCGAAGATTCTTGAAGGAGAGGAAGGCATCACGAACCTTGCGCACCTCGTCAGGTCCTATTTCAAGCTCGGCGGACACCATGTGCAGTTCAACGTAATAGACGCGGAGACTCTTCGCGCCGCCCAGGAGGATCCTGAGAAGTACCGGAACCTCATTGTGAGAGTGGCAGGATACAGCGACTATTTCTGCGATCTTACAGAAGCCCTACAGGATGAGATCATTACCAGGACGGAACATGCATCTTTCTAGGTTGTGACTGTTTCTTGTCGAACTCTGTTCGATCTTTGTCGACATTTTTTGTCGATCTTTGTTGACAAGCAGTGTGCGCTGTGATAATATTCATTTTAAAATATAATATGGAGTTTGTGCCAAGTAATTTGGTGACAAATCCAGATCATTTGCTCATCCAGAGAGGTGGAGGGACTGGCCCAATGAAACCCGGCAACCTTCCGGTATTGCGGTTTGACGGATTTACGACCGCATCACGGAGAGGTGCCAATTCCAGCGGATGAATCCAAAGGATTAATCCGGCAGATGAGGGAAGTAAGGCATTTCCAAAACTTTAGGCCCTTTCCCGCTGCGGGGAGGGTTTTTTGTATCTTAGAGGGGATGTGTGGCAGGATTGGTAAGACTGGAGTCAATCTCAAAGACTTTCGAGACGGATTCGTCGAAAGTAATTGCGCTCAAAGAAGTAAGCCTTCGTGTCGCGCCGGGAGAGATTTTCGGGATAATAGGCCTTTCCGGGGCGGGGAAGAGCACGCTCGTTAGGTGTATTAACATGCTGGAGGTGCCTGACAGAGGCAAGGTCCATGTGGACGGGTTGGAAATTACTGCCCTGGGAAGTAGGGGGCTCCGTGAAGCACGAAAGAAAATCGGTATGATATTCCAGCACTTCAATTTGCTGTCGTCCCGGACTGTCTTGGAGAACGTAGTCTTCCCTTTAGAAATCGCGAGAGTGGAGAGAGCGGACAGGGTCAGGAAAGGCAGAAAGCTCCTTGAGCTCGTGGGGCTGAGTGATAAGGAAGACGCCTATCCTTCTCAGCTAAGCGGTGGGCAAAAGCAGCGGGTAGGGGTTGCGCGAGCATTGGCAAATGACCCCAAAGTGCTCCTGTGTGATGAGCCTACGTCGTCCTTGGATCCTCAGACCACACGATCCATCCTTAAGCTGCTTGATACAATTAACAAGGCCTTCGGATTGACTATCATTCTGATTACTCACGAAATGGACGCAATCAGGCAGATATGTGACAAGGTGGCGGTAATCGCAGATGGGAAGGTAGCTGAGTCCGGACGGGTCATTGACATGTTTACTTCCCCGAGGCATGAAACGACGAAAGCCATGATCCGAGGATCAAGCCACATAGATGCCCCTGATTGGGCAATGGAGATCCTTGAAGCATCGGCAAAGGCAACAGACAGGCGAGTGGTTAGGCTGTCTTTTGTGGGAGAGTCAACGGGACGTCCTGTGATCTCGTCAATTGTTCGTGATTTCGGGGTGGACATAAATATCCTTACCGCTCAGATTGATCATATCAAGTCAGTCCCGTTTGGTGTCATGTTGGTTGAACTCTCCGGTAATGGGGGCGCAATCGAGAAATCCATAGGCTTCTTGCGCGGGCTCGGAGTATCTGTTGATGTTATTGAGGATGTAAGTGATTTTGGGATAAAGGTCAATGGGGGGTAGGGCACCAGGTGTTTGATTCTCGTTTGGTTCAAATTATCGCTAACAGTCTAGGTGAAACCCTCTACATGGTGGGGGTGTCTTGTGCGCTTGCCGTGGTTTTCGGATTACCCATAGGAGTCGTTCTCGTGACCACGGAAAAAAGGAATATCCTGGAGAATCCCGGCGTGAACCAGGCTTTCGGAGCTGCGGTGAATATCGGGAGATCCATTCCTTTTGTCATCTTAATGGTAGCAATAATGCCTTTTACAAGGCTCATATCAGGTACTTCCATTGGCACGACTGCTGCAATTGTCCCGTTGACCATCGCTGCGGTTCCGTTCGTGGCAAGAATGGTTGAAACCTCACTTCGTGAAGTTGATCCCGGCGTAGTTGAAGCAGCTCAGGCAATAGGAGCGTCTCCATGGGAGATCATAACGAAGGTACTTATTCCTGAGGCGAAACCTTCACTGATACTGGGGGTGACAATTACCGCCATTAACCTGGTAGGTTATTCCACCATGGCAGGGGCCATAGGCGGTGGGGGGCTGGGGGATCTCGCGGTGCGGTACGGGTACCAAAGGTTCCGCGGCGACGTGATGTTTGCAACAGTTGTCATCCTCGTTCTCTTGGTTCAAGGGGTTCAGATGATAGGTGGCGCACTTGCCAAAAAGGTGGGGCAGAGGAGAAGCTGACTTGATGAAGTTGTTACATACAGCGATCTGAAGAAGAAGAGGAGGAAGAAAGTATGATGAAAAGACGTAGAAAGAAGGACAATTACTCCGTGCTCCGGACTCTTGTGGTATCCTTAATGCTCATGTTGGCCCTATGCGCCGGAGGAGCGAGCAGTGAGCAGTTGGCGCCTACGAAGCTGAAGGTAGGTGCGACACCTGTTCCGCACTCAGAAATCCTTGAAATGGTAAAACCCATTCTGAAAGACAAGGGGATTTTGCTGGAAGTCATCGAGTTTACCGACTATGTCACTCCCAACCTTGCGCTGAATGACGGGGATATTGATGCCAACTACTTTCAGCACATTCCGTATTTGGAGGAGTTTGCTTCAGCAAGGCGGCTTGATATCACCTATATTGCCAGTGTGCATATTGAGCCTATGGGTGCGTACTCAGAGAAAGTCAAGGACCTCGACGGCCTGAAGAATAAGGCCAAAGTTGGAATACCAAACGATCCTACAAACGGTGGGAGAGCGCTCCTGCTCTTACAGAGAGCAGGCATTATCGAGCTTGACGACAAGGCCGGCATTACGGCAACCAAATACGATGTAGTCTCAAATCCTAAGAACCTTCAGATTATCGAACTGGAGGCAGCTCAACTCCCAAGATCCCTTGAGGACCTGGATCTTGCCGTAATAAACTCAAATTACGCTCTCGAGGCAGGACTCATCGCAACGCGGGACGCTCTTATTATAGAGGACGCGAATTCACCGTATGTGAACGTCTTGGCTGTAAGGACGAAAGACAAAGATAAGGCAGCGCTTAGAGAACTTGCAAAGGCTTTGACTTCAAAGCCGGTGGCGGAGTTCATAGAAGAGAACTACCCGGGCTCAGTTGTGCCTGCCTTTGGCCTGGAGTTTTAGCCGGTAACAGCAGGTCACCCGAAAGCGGGGGTTGCAGATGAAAAACAGCCTGTAGGCAGGATATGCGTGCCTACAGGCTGTTTTGCGCTGTTCTTGCGTGGAATCATCCGCACCTCGCAGCCGATGTTGTCGTCTTGAGGTGTCCATGGCTATGTTGTCTCTGACTTGCAATTACATTTACATTGCTTTTTTGCTGCGTGCTTTTCCTCCCAGATATCGTCTGCCACTTCACCCCATGCTTTTGCGTATCCATGCAGAGGCTGACAGAGGGCGGATGCAGTCAGATTATCTATCTGGGTCGGATAAGCCCCTGATTCCTCCACCATTTGCTGGAGTCTCTGAGGATTGTCAATCAAGGGACATGGCCTCAGAAGATTTTCATTGAACGGTATTGACTGTTGATACGCCTTGAACAGAGGCGATTTCAACGCTTCCAAGAGAGTTGTGTCTTTGATGTTGACGTTCGCGTAATGGATAAACGCGCATGGCTCCACTTCACCTGTGGCGTTAATATGGAAGTAGCACTGTCCGCCTGCAATGCATCCTCCTGTAGTCCAACCGTCATTCCAGAAATCTGCGATGAAAATAGGTTTTTCCGAGCGCCATCTGTTTACTGTTCTATACATGTATTGTCTCTGTTCAGGGGTTGCCATGTACTCAAGGTCGGCCTGTCCTCCAACTGGGACGTAAGTAAACAACCAGCCGAAGATGCAACCCTTATCTATCATCAAATCTATAAATTCGTCGCTACCGACTGCATCAGTGGTTTCCCTATTATACGTAGCTGAAAAACCGTATACCACACCGGCTTCGCGCAGGTTATCCATAGCTTGCATAACCTTGTGGAAGACTCCTTTACCGCGCCTGGCGTCAGTCTCCTCCTCAAAGCCTTCCAAGCTTATGGCAAACGTCACATTGCCGATCTCCGCGAATTTCTTTGCTGCTTCCTTGTCAATCAGAGTGCCGTTTGTAAAGACATGGAATACGAGTTCATCATATTTCCTCGCCAATGACATGAGGTCGTCCATCCTGACAGTAGGCTCGCCACCTGAGACGACTATGAAGCGAATTCCAAGTTTCTCAGCTTCACCGATAACCCTGTCCAGAGTAGCATAATCCATGTCTTTGGTGCGGTCATACTCTGCTGCCCAACAACCTTTGCATCTGAGATTGCATTTGCCCGTAGGGTCGATAAGCATTGCCCATGGTATGTGTACACCATACTTCTCTTCAGTGCGTCTGCGGTAAGTAGGTGCCAGTATGCCGGCATGGACGAAGAAATTGATGCCGGCCTTGTCGCGGACAGTGGGAGAAACTTGCTTAAGGGTTCTAACAGCCAGCTTACGCCAGTTGTTATCTTCATCTTCCATTGCCTTAATCCACGCACGAGCATATTCTTTGTGTAAAGGTTCCCGCGCCAGAGTCTCTCCCCACTGAACAATCTTGACGAGGTTCTTTTCCGGTTCGTTTGTCAGATACCTAAGCATCTGCTTGACAACGGCTTCGCCAAGCATAGCCTTTGCGCCTTCAAACGCCATAATATCTACCTCCCTTGTAGAGAACCTGTGTCTGGCAGGTTAGTTACTAATAGTGAGATGAGGCCCTATTCTGAGTCAACCGAGCACACCATTTTAGGTGGGCACGTTGTCTGTGACCTTCAAAGATCCGTAAGCACATTGCTATAAATTAAACATGTGTCTCCTGTCGAGAAGCATGTTAAGAAGGTTACGCACTTCTTCCAGGAGAGAATGGTTAATACTGCATAGAGTATACTTTCCTTCCCGCCGCAGCCTGACCAGGCCTGCCTCACGGAGCACCTTAAGTTGCTGAGAAACAGCGGACTGGCTGACCCCGAGCTGCTCCTCCAGCTCCCCCACACTAAAGGATTTGGATGAAACCAGATCCAGGATCTTGAAACGCGTTTCTTGGCCGAGCGCGCGAAACGCCCGGATTGAATCCTTCGATTTTGGTATGGACTCCACCTCCCTGACAGTGACAACGCAGTTACACATGGATTGTCAGCAAATCTACGGCAAATGGACATAATACCGGTAGCTTTAGTAATAAAAGTCATATCACCATTTGCTAATATGTTAAACCCTATCCCGTGTCTTGTCAACCATTCACCTGTGGACCATCACCCGTGGAACGAAATTGTCTCGGTCCCCGGATGGTGATATAATGAACCA
>MTKW01003068.1_pt1 | contig 17163 bp, 17 predicted proteins | sample 1042761 | NCBI WGS metagenome assembly MTKW01 (sample SAMN06205366, study PRJNA360243) | anaerobic digester metagenome | biome: Wastewater treatment plant; feature: Anaerobic digester sludge; material: sludge; isolation source: anaerobic digester fed with sludge from wastewater treatment plant ... | reverse complement strand
CTATCAACCCGCACTAGGGACTTTCACCCATTAGACTGCGCCCATGCCGGGCGCACAAAAAATACACTTGCCTGTTTTCACAGGCAAGTGCTCTTAACGGCATATTTCTATTTGTTGTAAATAGCATCGATCTCTTCGTTGAAATTCTTAATTATATTGCGGTATTTGTTTTTCAGAGTGGGGGTAACCTCGTCCAAGTCTTCCAGGAAGCGACGATTGGAAATATGATATTTCTTGATTTTTTCGTATTCTTCCAATTGCTCATTGGCCTCAGCTATGTCCTGATCAATTAACTTCCTGATTTCTTCGTGAGAAACGAAATCGTCTCCGACTTTGACACAAACCCTTTCCACGCCTTCACCTTCATAGACTATCTGGCTTTCATCAAAGGTTATACCCTGTTTCTGCATTAAGGCCAGTAGAGTCTCGAATTTCGGCACCACAACAGCTGATATGAAAGGACGATCATCGCCTACTGCGCAAATTTGCTCCACATAATGAGCTGTTGAGAACTTACTCTCCAGCTTAGCACGAGGGACATTTTTGCCAGTGTCCATCACCATAATGCTCTTCTTGCGATCAACGATCTTGTAATATCCGTTGGCCAATTCTACGGCTATATCACCAGTATGGAAAAACCCGTCCGGAGTAAAAGCTTCCTCGGTAGCCTCGGGATTATTAAAGTAACCTAGGAACAAGTTGCCGCCCCGTACCAGCAGTTCACCATCTTCAGCTAGTTTTTGCTCGTGGGAATAGGTAGTTGGGCCAATTGAGCCCGGTAATACTGCTTTTAGGTTATTAAAGTTGATAGCATTCATCGTTTCCGTCAATCCATATCCTTCACAAATGCGGATGCCCATTGCAGCAAAGGCTTTCCACAAGTTGGCCGGTAGACTGGCAGAAGCCGAGAATGATACCCGGAAATTACCGCCCAGTAGGCCTCTTACTTTGCTGAAGACCGCCTGATCTGCCCAGCGATACTCTTCCTGTAGGTCTTCTGGCAAACCTTCCATCAAATCAATGTCAAATCCCATATCGATGAAACCATTTTCATCACTGCGGCTATCAACTACTTTCAGCCCGATATCCATAGCCTTTTCAAAAGCCGCTTTGCCTTCTGGAGAAGCTGAAGCTACATCACGAATGGCCATATATATTCTTTCAAAAATCCGAGGTACTGAACAGAAGACGGTGGGCTTAAATATCTGCAGATCACCCACTACGGTCTGCGGTTTTTCAGCATAAGCGATAGTAGCACCACAGTTCAAGGATTGGAATTGACCGCACTGTCGTTCATAGGAGTGAGAAAGGGGCAAAAACGAGAGGCAAATATCTTCCTCTGTCATCATATAACCGTTATGAGCAAAGTTGGCATTATCGACTTGAACGGCATTCATAATTGTATAATGGGTATGCACAGCACCTTTGGGATCGCCCATAGTGCCCGAGGTATATATTATCGTTGACCAATCCCATACCTTTACGTTGTCGCAGGCTTGTTCATAGGCATAACGATTCGTATGCAGATAATGCTTACCTGCTTCTCGAACTGAACTTAAGTAGTGAAAAGCCGGATGGTCAGGCAGAGGTACAGATTCATCCATTAAAATGATGGTCTCCAGGGTGGGCATTCTCTCAAAACGCTCCAGAACTTTTTCAACATTGAAAGCGTCTCTAACAAACAGGATCCGTGATTCCGAGTTATTAATGATATATTCCATCTCATGGGCTGACAAGGAGGGGTAGATAGTTACGGTGACCGCACCAGCATTTAGAATGGCTAGATCGGCCCATAACCATTGCGGACAATTATAGGACATGATAGCTGCCCGATCTTGCTTCTTAAGACCCATTGATAACAGTCCGCCGCATAGATCCCTGACGATCATGCCCACATCGGCATAAGTCAGCGAATCAGTTGTGGTGGCAGAGGTCTTAAACCATTGACACCGTCGATCAGCATAACGTACTACAGACTCATTGAACATTTCGGGTATGGTACGAACTCTCATGTGATCTCGCTGAACCATTTATTTTCCTCCCTTATCCAATATTACGATTTATAATAATTCTATCACACCAGAATATATCTGTCCTTAAAAATAAGCTCTCCACATTTTGGAGAGCTCAGGGTGTCGAAAAAGTCGACACCCTGCCAGAGCGAGCAAAAAAGGATAAGAGCAAGGCANNGTACGTCGATTGAACGGGCTGCCCGAGTTAACGCAGCTATTAGCCTTTTTTGACGGTCTGAAGCTCTCCACATTTTGGAGAGCTTATTTGGATAATGTTCGTACCATGTATGGTTTGTTAAAAGTATCCTAACTCTTAAACCAACTACCTCCCACAAATTCACGCAGTATGGAGTTGGGAGGAATTGTATCACCCGAGGTCGGTCGGAAATAACTCAAGAATTTTAACAGTCGTTGCGTTTCCAGATATTCCGGATTCTCCGGCCCAATTTCCTTTAGTAGTGGTTCAGCATAATTCTTCAGTACTGCTAACTCATAGACCAACGAGGTATTAAACATCACATCAGCATGTTCCTGAAATGGGAAAATGTTTTTCTCTTCTCCCGCTCGAACCGAAGGCCAACGACGAATAGTCTGCAACGCACCATATCCACGAGTACGGCTATCCCTTATCATACGCCGCAGTAATCGGCAGTCAGTCGTGGGAATGCGGTTAGTATAATCAATATTTAACTGAGTCAAGGCACTTACATAAACGCGAAACTTCTGTTCATGGGGTATCTTAGGTGTCAGCTCTTCATTAAGGGCATGAATACCTTCAATAATGATAGGCTCACCGGCTGGAACCCTGATCAATAGACCCTGTTTTTCGCAGGTACCTTTTTGAAAGCTGTAAACCGGAGTCATCACTTCTTCTCCGGCAATAAGCTTTTGCAAATGTTCATTGAACAGATCCAGCTTAAGAGCGTACAGAGATTCAAAATCATATTCGCCATTTTCATCTAGTGGAGTAAGATGCCGATCTATAAAATAGTTGTCCAAGGATATGGATACCGGCTTACGACCATTAACTCGCAACTGAATCAATAGTCTCTGCGCAAAAGTAGTTTTACCCGATGATGACGGGCCCGAAATCAATACTAGTCTTTTCTGACGATCGTGGCATATCATATCGGCGATAGAAGCGATCTTCTTCTCATGGAGCGCTTCATTTACCCGAATCAAGTCATCAATTCCACCGCTGGCAATTAAATCATTCAAAGCCGCCACATGAGGTGTTTCCAACATATCAGCCCAATCTTTGGCTTCCCGGAAAACAGCGGCCAACTTCTTTTGTTCAATATAGGGTTTGATCTCCCACGGACGATCAATTTCCGGTGTCTGTAGTATGATGCCAGGTGGATAATGCAACAGCTTAAAGTTATCTATCATGCCGGTACTGGGAACCATATAACCATAAGAGTATTCATACCAGCCATCTAATTCGCAAACATGGATCATTTCCTTCTCTCGAAAGCAGAGTAGTTGTACCTTGTCCATTTGATTCTGCTCCGTGAATATCTTGATCGCTTCGCTGTGGCTAATAGCTTTCCTGGTTAGAGGAAGATCTTTTTGCACCAGATCCCGCATACATCGTTCCAGTTTTTCCACGTCATTGCGTTCCGGTTCACGATCTAAAAACTCACAAAATAATCCGTTGGAAAGGGAATGTTTGATGATCAATTCCCGATCAGGGAATTCCTCCCGTACAGCCCGAAGCAACAAAAAGACCGCGCTGGCTCTGTATACTCTTAATCCCGCTTCCATGTCCAGGGTAATGAGACGTACCCGACATGATTCATTGAAAACATAATGCAGATCTCGCAGGGCATTATCTATAGCAATAGCCATAATGGGAACTTTGACCTCATCTTTGATTCTCTTTGTCAAATCTAAGGCCGAAGAGCCCTTTGGCACACTATACTCGCCCCAACCTTCAACTTGAACTATTAGATTATCCCTGTCAACAGTCATAATAACCCTCCCCAGCCTATCGTCTCTCCATTATAACCTATCTATCAGCTGACAATAATGGTAATGCTCGGCAAAGTCAAAAAAGAGGGCCTAATGCCCTCTTTTAACACGGTCGGATCATATCCGCTTTGCCCCGTGTCCTTGCTGTGGTATTCTACTATATTCTCGCTTAAGTCTAAAAATTCATAAATCAGTCTCCAATTTAGCGTAATTTGGCTGCCAGTTTTTCCTCCAGCTGTTCAATTATTTCTTCCATTACAGGATTTATCTGTTCATCAATAAGGGTTCCTTCATCCGATCGAAAGGTTAAGCGGAAGGCCATACTCTTAAAACCCTGGGCTACCCCTTCACCCGTGAATAAATCGAAAATCAGCACATCATGCAGAAATGGCCCCCCCACCCTGCGCATCGTATCAACTGCTTTACTGGCAGGGACTTCAATGGGTAAAAGAACGGCCAGATCTCTCTCTATCGCCGGGAAACGCCCTATGGATTCAGTCATGACCCGGGGAGTAGCATGATTATAAAGCTTTTCTAGTTCAAGTTCGGTGAAGATGACCCGATTTCTAATATCAAAATTCTCCAACACCTGGGGATGGACTTCCCCAAGGATGCCCACCTCTTCCTCACCACAGCTTATCACAGCCGTGCGTCCGGGATGAAACCCGGGAGCAGTACCGGCTTCAAAGCGAGCGTTCCTGATCCCAAGTTGTTGGAAAAGATCCTCCACTACACCTTTTAAGTAAAAGAAATCCCACTCCACCGGTGACACTTTCCAGTTAATATCGCTCTGCCCTGATACAGCCACCCCTAACTTCAATATTTCGGAAGGTAGCTTTTCTTGGCCGGGAATAAATACCGATCCCATTTCGAAGAAAGCCAGGTTTTGATTACGCCGGGCCAGATTACGGCTGATGGTGTTCAGCAGACCAGGCATCAACAGAGTTCGCATAACGCCCTGTTCCTCTGATAAAGGATTAGCAATAGCCAACGCATTACGGCGATAGTCGTCATCCGGTAACATGACATGATCAAACATTTCTTTGTTTATAAAACTGTAGTTGATTACCTCTTTCATGCTGCTGGCTATGGTGTTGCGAGTACGAACCTGGAAGGCTTGATAAGGAGTCAAACCTCCTGTAGATGCTCCCCCGGGCAGTTGAGACGGAATCAAATTGTAACCATGCAATCTGGCTACTTCCTCGATCAAGTCCTCCTCTATCTGCAGATCCGGTCGGTAAGTGGGTGCTACTACCTGCAGCGTATCATTAGTCTCACTCTTCTTAACTTCTAAGGACAGTCGCTGTAAATAATCGATAATATCATCAGTGGATAGATTCGTACCCAACAGTTCATTGACCCGTTTAGGGCGCAGGCTTATAGTTAGAGGCGACTGGGGATGGGGATATATATCACAGACACCGGATACCACTTCTCCCCCTGCCAGTTCCTGTATCAGCTGAGCTGCCCGATCGAGGGCAAAAATCGTTCCGTTGATATCGACTCCTTTTTCAAAACGAATGGATGAATCACTTCTTAAAGCTAGTTGGCGGGAAGTGCGCCGGGTGTTGACCGGATCAAAATTAGCTGACTCCAGCAAAACTGTAGTAGTGGTTTCACTGATCTCGGTATTCTGTCCCCCCATAATCCCTGCCAAAGCTACGGGTCGCGTACCATCGGTTATGACCAGCATACTGCTCCCTAAATGGCGTTCCACATCATCCAGAGTAGTGAACTGCTCCCCATCCATCGCTCGCCTAACGACGATTCGCTTATCTCCTTCCAGCAGACTGTAATCGAAAGCGTGTAGCGGTTGATTGGTTTCCAGCATAACATAGTTGGTTACATCCACCACATTATTAATGGGCCTGATACCGGAATGGATCAATGCTTCCTGCATCCACTCAGGTGAAGGAGCGATTTTTACGTTTTTGACTACCCGAGCTGCATAGCGCCTGCACAGATCAGGATCTTTGATTTTTACTCGTATATAACTGTTGATGTCATCCGCGCTTTCCCGTATCTTTATTTCCGGCAGGATAACACGGGTTCCGGTCAAAGCAGCCACTTCACGGGCTAAATTGATCAGCCCCAGACAATCGCCACGATTGGGTGTTAGATCCAAATCCAGGATCTTATCACCGTCAACGTCGTCTACTCCTTCTATAGCAATACCGGCCATGGTTAAAGCATGCGCCAGTTCTTCAGCCGACCATGTATAATCAACGTATTTTTTCAACCAGTTAGTTGATACTCCCATGCCTGCACCTCCTAAAACTGCTCTAAAAAGCGCTGGTCATTATCAAAGAACAAGCGTAAATCATTTACACCGTACTTTAACATAGCTATACGCTCAATACCCATACCAAAGGCAAAACCTGAGACCTTTTCTGGATCATACCCGCCGTATCTTAATACCTGGGGATGAACCATACCAGCACCTAGTATTTCCAGCCAACCAGTGTAGGAACACACCCGGCACCCTTCACCTCCGCAGTTTACGCAGGAAATATCCATTTCGGCACTGGGTTCAGTAAACGGGAAAAAGCTGGGACGATAACGAACCTGGACTTCTTCCCCAAATATACGATGGGCAAAGGTCATCAAGACCGCCTTCAGGTGAGCAAAATTTATAGCGGTATCCACCAGCAGTCCCTCAATCTGCTGAAACATAGGAGAATGAGTAGCGTCATCGTCTTTGCGGTACACCTTTCCCGGTACTATGATCCGCACCGGCAACTGAGGAGCCATGGCTTCCATAGTTCTAACCTGCACCGGTGAAGTGTGGGTCCTGAGCAAAACATCTTCACTTATGTAGAAGGAATCCTGCATATCCCTGGCCGGATGGTCTTTGGGAACATTAAGGGCCTCGAAGTTGTAATAGTCTAATTCTATTTCCGGTCCTTCTGCCACCGTAAACCCCATACCTATGAATATATCCTGAATTTCTTCACGAATCTGGGTAAGGGGGTGTTTTCCTCCCCTCGTGAAAGGAATACCAGGAAGGGTCACATCGATAGTTTCTGCCCGCAGGCGCTCATCCAGAGCCAGGCATTTTAGTTCCCCGCTCCTTTGCTGCAGCTTACTCTCTATACGTTCTTTAATTTCGTTGGCTACCCGCCCTACTTCGGCACGCTGATCAGCCGAAATCTCCTTGAGGCCTCTGAGTATCTGAGTTATTTCTCCTTTACGTCCCAGGAGTTTCACCCGCAGATCATTAAGTTGATCTATCTGGTCGATCTCCCTTATCTGACGCAGGAATTCTAGTTCCAAGTCATTCAGTTTTTCTAACATACCACTCACTCCCAGCAGAAAAATAAAAAACTCTCGCCCAGGGGCGAAAGTGTCTCTCCGCGGTACCACCCTAATTAGTCTGATAGCATAGCTTTCAGGCTCACTTATTATCCCGGTAACGGCGGTGACCGATAAAACCTACTCTCAGTTCAGTTCATAGCTCCCAGGTGAATTCACCTGATCCTGCCCCGGCCATACTTCCAGTCACGGTACGACCTCCCTGCTGGGCACACCTATCAGACTACTTATCCTGTTCATCGCCTTTATGCTATAAGACCTATTGAGTTACCATCATCTTATATAATAAATAATAAATAATGCAACCAGAGCTTTCAAATAACTGCCACATTGTCTGTGCTTTTTCCACTCTAATGTCCACCCTTCCACCGTAATGTTGGGTCGGAACCAAAATAATTATATCATACTACGAATTTGGACTTCAATGATGAGTATCCCGCTGTCGTCTAGCCTCTGCCATGATTATAGCACAGGATACCGCTGCATTCAAAGAATCCACTTTGGAATTTATCGGTATCACCACCTGCTGGGAAGATCTTTGCAGCCATTGGTCATCCACTCCATGAGCTTCGCTGCCAATAACACATATTACCGCTCCCTGCCAGTCGGTATCGTAAATGCTGATCCGGGTGTTGGGTGTAGCGGCTATCATTTTATAGCCATTATCCAGCAGTCGGTCAACAAACTCTCCATCAACTGTAAATATGGGAACATGAAAAATACCTCCCATACTAGCTCTGACTACCTTAGGGCTGAATGGGTCGGCGCAGCCGGCAGTTAGTAAGATGCCGTCCAAGTCCAGAGCCCACCCAGTACGAATAATCGTCCCCAGATTACCAGGGTCAGCGATACGATCCAGCAGCAGTACCATAACCGATCGATCGAATAGATACTCAGGTTGGTGTTGTGGTATACGAGCGACAGCCACCACTCCTTGCGGGTGTTCAGTATCAGCCATCGCTTTCATGATCGCAGATGTCACCTGAAAACATTCGATGTTCAAGGAGTTGATCTCGCGCGGGATAGGTATATCATCTTCTAAGAAAACACGCACTAATAGTTCTGGGGTTTTAAAAGCTTCGCGCAGCATACGCTCACCTTCGATCAGGAAGGTTCCGGTTTGTTGGCGATACTTTTTCTGCTTCAACTTAATGGTCTCTTTCACCAGAGGATTGTCACGGGAAGTAAGATGTTGCATTTTTACCTCTATAGCAAAAAAGTATGGCTGAAGCCATACTTTTTAGTATTCTTTCTTTAGTTGTTTTTCTTCGCCAGTTCGGCCAGTTCAGAAAATCCCTGGGGATCACTTACAGCCAATTCCGCCAATACTTTGCGGTTGATGTCCACACCGGCAGTTTTCAAGCCGTGGATCATTCTGCTGTAGGTGGTACCATTGTCACGGGCCGCAGCATTTATGCGCGCGATCCACAGTCTGCGGAAATCGCGTTTTTTCAGCTTACGGTGAATGTATGCATATTGACCAGATTTCATGACCTGCTCATTAGCTACTCGATACAGTTTGGATTTACTGCCAAAATAGCCTTTAGCAGCTTTAAGAACCTTTTTATGTCGGTGATGGGTGGTTACACCTCGTTTAACCCTTGGCATATCGTCAACCTCCTACTTTACGGAATAAGCTTGGATATTCTTTTGGTTTCGGCAACACTTACCAGGCCAGATTTACGCAGTTTCCGTTTGCGTTTGGGACTCTTATGACCTAACAGATGGCTGGCATATGCCTTGGAACGCTTAATTTTCCCTGAGCCAGTTTTCTTAAATCGTTTAGCTGCACCTCTATGTGTTTTGGTCTTAGGCATCAGCCTTCCTCCTTTGTGTGTTCAATTTTAGGTATTAGGATCGTAACCATATTCCTACCCTCAACCTTGGGAGGTTTTTCTACTGCAGAAATATCGGAGAGTTCTTCTACCATACGCAGAGATAATTTCTCTCCCAATTCCGGATGAGTTATCTCCCGACCCCGAAACATGATAGTTACTTTGACCTTGTCGCCGGCTCCCAGAAACTTACGGGCATTACGAGCCTTGACCTGGAAATCATGCTCATCAATATTCGGGCGAAGTTTTACTTCCTTGATAGAAATCACCTTTTGCTTCTTACGCGCTTCCTTTTCACGTTTGCTCTGCTCGAACTTAAATTTCCCATAGTCCATGAGCCGGCAAACCGGAGGTTTGGCAGATGGTGCAACCTCCACCAAGTCCAGTCCTTTATTGATAGCGATTTCGAGCGCCTGATTTATTGGAACAATACCTAGTTGCTCTCCATCCTCACTAACCAACCTGACTTCTCGGGTGCGTATTTCCTCATTAACTCTCCAATCCTTGCTGATAAGAAGTTCACCTCCATAATAAAATAAGCGAGCCTAAAGCTCGCTTCATCTGGCGTAAATCCAATGGGCTTCTTCGCCCATTGAAATGCGCTGGCATAAAACCATATACCTTACGAACCACGGTTGTAAGGTGAGAAGCAAGGCTCCTGCTTTAATCCATCAAAAAGTATAGCATACCAGCTATCATCTTGCAAGGTAATTAATTGTTGGCCTTTTCCTTTATTTCTGCCGAGATCTTAGCAATAAAGTCTGCAAGAGAAATGGCACCCAGGTCGCCCTGTTTGCGATGGCGCACTGCCACTGCTCCCGCTTCGATTTCTTTATCCCCTACGATCAGCAGATAAGGAATCTTCTGCAACTGACCTTCGCGAATCTTGTAGCCTACTTTTTCACTGCGGCTATCCATTTCCACCCGTACGCCCGCTGCCGACAATTGGTCGGTGACCTGCTGGGCATAGTCATGCTGGCGCTCACTAATAGGCAGGACTCTTACCTGCACCGGCGCCAACCAGGCCGGAAAAGCTCCCGCAAAATGTTCGGTAAGGATGCCGATGAACCGCTCAATGCTACCATAGATCACGCGATGGATCATGACCGGGCGGTGTTTCTCCCCGTCCTCACCAATATAAGTAATGTCTAACTTCTCCGGCATCTGGAAGTCCAATTGGATAGTTCCACACTGCCAGGTACGATCCAGAGAATCCTGTAGGTGAAAATCGATCTTGGGGCCATAAAAGGCTCCATCACCTTCGTTGACCTTATATTCCATGCCCTTTTCTTCCATAGCCTTGATCAAGGCATTTGTAGCCATTTCCCAAATTTCATCAGAGCCCATCGCATTTTCGGGTTTAGTGGAAAGCTCTACATGATATGGGAAGCCAAACAGGCTGTAGAAACGATCCACCAGTTCGATGACTCCCTTAATCTCATCTATGATCTGCTCGGGCAACATGAAAATGTGGGCGTCATCCTGGGTAAAGGCCCTTACCCGCATTAAGCCATGTAACACTCCCGACATTTCATGACGGTGCACTAATCCCAGTTCACCATAACGTAAGGGTAGTTCTTTATAACTGTGCAAAGACTGTTTGTAGGCCAAGAGCCCACCTGGGCAGTTCATGGGTTTGACCGCATAATCCTGCTCATCTATTTTCGTAAAATACATATTTTCCTGATAATGATCCCAGTGACCTGATCTTTCCCACAGTTCGCGATTCAGGATAACCGGGGTCTTTATTTCCTGGTAGCCCGCCTTACGATGCTCTTCCCGCCAGAAATTTTCCAATTCATTGCGCAGTATCATCCCCTTGGGCAAAAATATGGGGAATCCGGGCCCTTCGTCCACTAGAGCAAACAATCCCAATTCCCTGCCCAGGCGGCGATGATCCCGCTTCTTGGCTTCTTCTAATTTGTTGATATGGTCGTCTAACTGAGTCTTTTTAGGAAAGGAGGTAGCATAGATCCTCTGTAGCATGGGTTTGGTCTCATCACCTCGCCAATATGCTCCAGCCAGGTTCATAACCTTAAAGGACTTAACTCGACCGGTAGAAGGCAGGTGAGGCCCAGCACATAAATCAGTAAATTCGCCCTGCTGGTAGAAGCTGATGACGGCATCTTCAGGCAAATCCCTGATCAATTCGACTTTGTAATCTTCACCCTGTTGGGCAAAGAATTCTATGGCTTCATCCCGCGGTAATTCCCTTCGTACAATGGGATGATCCTCTTTGATTATTTTGTTCATCTCAGCTTCAATGGCGGCAAAATCATCCGGAGTAAAAGTATGTTCACCGTCAAAATCATAATAAAAACCTTTGTCAATGGACGGGCCGATAGCCAATTTGGTATCAGGCCACAGCCTCTTGACCGCCTGAGCCATCACATGGGCAGAAGAATGACGGTAAACCGAAGCACCTCGCGGATCATCAAAATCCAATAACTCCAGAGAACCGTCCTTGCTCAGTGGACAGGTCAAATCAATCACCTCACCATTGAACAAGGCGGCTACCGCATTTTTAGCCAGTTTAGAGCTGATGTCCTCAGCTACCTGTAATATAGTCGTTCCCGCAGGATACTCCCGTACGCTTCCATCTTGTAAAGATATCTTCACCATATTTAAACCTCCCGCCTGCACCTAGTAAAACAGTATCATAATGCCCATTTGGACTAAACCAATAATAAACCCCAGGACTCCGCCCAGGATCTCAATAAACCGCAATTCCGTTGATGCCACACCACGAACTAAATCTTCCAGTTCATCTAAGTCGAACTGGTTGATTTTATCTTCCACTATTTGTTTTATCTGTATCTCGGTCGTTAAATAATCGCGAACAGATTCAACCACCTGACTAATGATTTGATCGGCTTCCTGACGCACTACCTTTTCTAAAGCATCAGCAATCAGTTGTATGGCCCGGGGAGGAATAAAACGTGGCAACATGCTGTCCAGCTTGTCCCTCATTACGTCAGTTATAGTGACAACTAATCTCTCTCTTACTTCCGGGGTATTGACCTGGTCTATGACTTCATCCAATGACAGCAAGCGCTCTTCTACCAGCTCGCCTACACTGGCGGCAATATCGGCTTGCCTTTTCGGCAATACTCCCTGCAGTTTAAAAAAACCAAAATTAATAGGCTGCTGCGGCCAAAAAAGCAGTCTAATCGCCACTACATTGGTTATGTACCCGATTAATGCACTGATCAAAGGTAATGTCAGTAACGCATACACTTTTCTATCCACCGATCTAATTTTACCTAATGAATATAGCAGATTTTGCTTCCTCTCGCAATTATACCGGCAATTACTTCATAATAAAAGGCTGCCATTTGGCAGCCTCAGATATAGTTATCCTTATGGGTGCGTGTATTTATTGGAATGCTTGTGGCAGCGCTCACAGCCTGAACATACTTGGATCTTTTCTTTGAATACTTTTTTGATAGTCTCCACTGGCTCACTGCCCAGATTCAAAGCATTATGCAATATGATGCGCCGAGGAGCTATAGTGATCAATATGCTTATCAATACATCATCAAAATTGATCTCGTTTAACAGCATGTCATCCAGAAAATAGCTCATGTAATTTTCCTCTATCTTGATTCCGCTTCCATCCCACATATTAAATAGTCCATTTTCATCCATCATGATATTAACTTCATTTATTTTGGGTACTTGAGTATCCACAAAATAACGCAGAAGTGTTACGAAATCATTGTATTCCTTTTCATTCTTCCGTTCTTCCACGGCCAGTTCCACAGCAAAGCGAATCTCAGTCAGATAATCCTGCAGGCAAAAGTTTATGAATCCTTCTACAACTATCAAGGGATTGCTATGGATGTAATCCAAGATCCGGTGGGCTATACGGTTTTTTCGGCCATAATTCATTAGTAGGTTCAGGCTCTCATTATCATTACAGCGCCTGAGAAACTGAGCAGCCTTGTTGTAAACGATTTGTTTCTCTTCGGCTGCCAGGCCTCGGCAAGACCGGTGAATTTCCCTATTAATGAGTCTGCCTTCCCATTCCCCCAAAATATGCTCAGCAATCATTTCTGCTAATTGGTGTTTAAAAATATACACGATGTCTTCATTGCGAAAGACCTGATCATTACGGTTGCCCTGCAAGTGTATTTCGTAGGCTTCCATATCATCAGGCAGGTAATTTAGTACCTGAGCAGTGACTGAGTAGTCCTGTTCACGAATCCATCTGAACCGCTGACTGATCATCTCGTTAAATCTGGTGCCACTGGCCGTAGTTATCTTCAAATCATAGATCATTTAACGGCCTCCTATCCGTGCGAGTTAGTTTATTATATGTGAGCCGAAAAACCATTATTCAATCCATCTATTGCTTGAAGCAGCGCTTTTATGGCAATCTTCGCTGTGATCCTTTATAGAGACAATTCATAGGTTTCATGTATCTTATGTTTCTGCACAGTATAAGGTGCTAGACTTTCACCTAATAAACCGTAAAATGGATGTATCTGGTATTTTGAAAAAGGGAGAGGGATCGGAGAAGTTGAGAAATCAAATGTTTGACATTCTTAAGGGGCTGGGTATCATTTCAGTCATAGTTAGCCATGTTTACCGAGGGGGAACGGATCCTCTGGCGGTTTTCGTCCGCGAACTGGCTATGTGGTGCGTTCCAATGTTTTTTATGGTACAAGGCTATTTTATGTACAGCCCCACCTACCGCAGATGGCTGCAATCCTCCTGGAAAAAAATCAAAAAATCCTATATACCGTATCTCTATTGGGCAGTAGCCTACGGAGCTTTTTACTACATAACCGCTAATAAGACCTTCACGATCATGGACTTGATACTCGGAAAAACAGCTCTACATCTCTACTATATGTTTTATTACATAGTCTTCGCTATATGCTGCCCTCTGCTTTACTTCCTGCCAAAAGTCTTACGCCGCTACCTACTCTATTTCATGATAATCAGCAATATTTACTGGGTATATATGCTGGAGATATCCAAAACTTACGGTGTTCACTGGATCAGCTGGTCGGGCCCGGCACCTATAAAATGGTGGGGATTTATTGCTATTGGCATGCTCTTGGGCGAATACAAGCAAATTGGGGCTTTTATCAGCAAACATTACAAAGCTTTCTTTGTTGGTGCAGTCGCTGTAGCTGCCATTGGTCTTATAGAGCCTTACCTTAACAACACTTTAGGCTATCTTTTCAATAAGGTAGCTATTTTCCCATTGGCCACAGGCGTGACTTTGGCACTGGCCATTTACTATAGCTCCGAAAAGGCCATCGGCCGAGATTTTCTCAACTATGTAGGCAGCAGAACATTCGGCATTTATCTGGGGCATTTCTTCTTTGTCGATATACTGCGCAATCAAATCATACCAGGGGATCGCGCATTAGTAGCCGTTATTGTTTTGGGTATTTGTCTGGCAGCTAAGGCCATCAAAGACCGAGTCACGATACACTTGCCTTGGAACAAAGATGCTCGTGTGAGTGCCTGACGTAATGCAAAAGCCGATCCTGTCCCCTAAGGGAGCCAGGATCGGCTTATTGCTTTGATGAGCATTAAATGACTTCCACATTAGAAGCCTGTTGGCCTTTTGGTCCTGAAGTCACATCGAACTTTACTCTTTGTCCTTCACTTAAAGTTTTAAAGCCCATTCCTGTTATGGCAGTATGATGCACAAAAACATCATCACCCTGTTCTGTTTGGATGAATCCAAATCCTTTACTATCATCGAACCATTTCACCGTGCCGTACAATGTCATCACTCCTATTTTAATGAAACTTCATTCATATTCTATCCCAGCGAATATTTATCTATGAGAGTAAAACATTGGTTGTGCTGGTTCAAAGAGATGGTTCGTGGCTGCAAAAAAATCAGGTTTTTGAGCAATAGCCGAAGAATCGTTATCGTGACCAGAGAGAAAGATCCTTCAGTCGTTCCTCTCTCAGGATGACAACTAAGAAATCTTTCAGGATGACACCCCTTCTAACAGGGCAAAGCATGACTTTCCATGCTAAAAAAATTAAGCCTGATCGCTCAGGCTTAATTAAATAGTGTTTTGATCTTGATCATACTCAGGATTATGACTTCTTCCGCGTCAATTATGCAATCATAACCAGCGTCTTTATCCGAATAGGGCCAGGAAGAATCCTGCGGCTACAGCTGAGCCGATAACTCCTGCTACATTAGGTCCCATGGCATGCATCAGCAGGAAGTTGGCTGGGTTAGCTTTTTGCCCTTCTACCTGCGATACCCGGGCCGCCATTGGAACAGCCGATACACCAGCTGATCCGATCAGAGGATTGACTTTGCCCCCGGACAGTAAGTACATCACCTTGCCCAGTAGTACTCCACCTACGGTGCTAAACATAAAGGCCAGTAGCCCCAGGGCTATAATTTTAAGGGTCGCTGGGCTTAAGAATGTCTCCGCCACAGCAGTTGCCCCCACCGTAGTGGCCAGAAATATGGTAACGATATTTATCAAGGCATTTTGGGCAGTGTCACTTAGTCTATCCACCACACCGGATTCCCGGAATAGATTGCCTAGCATCAGCATACCTATAAGTGGTGCAACCGAAGGAAGCAGCAAGCAAACTATGATAGTAACAATTATAGGAAATACGATCCTTTCCAGCTTGGACACTTCCCGCAGCTGAGTCATCTCAACTTTTCTTTCTTTTTCTGTGGTGAGAAACTTCATAATGGGCGGCTGGATCAAAGGGATAAGTGCCATATACGAATAGGCCGCAATCGCTATAGCCGGAAGCAATTCAGGTGCCAACTTGCTGGTTAGGAATATGGCGGTGGGTCCGTCAGCTCCCCCAATGATACCAATAGAAGCAGCTTCCGCAGGACTGAATCCCAGCAGCAGTGCGAGGATAAAGGCCACATAAATACCTAGCTGAGCTGCCGCTCCCAAAAACAGGCTGGAAGGTCTGGCAATCAAGGGGCCGAAATCAGTCATGGCTCCAATACCCAGGAATATCAAGGAAGGATAAATACCTAGNNAGATTAGCCATAGGTAGATTGGCCAGAAGCATACCAAAAGCGATCGGCAGCAGTAGTAATGGCTCATACTTCTTCACAATAGCCAGATAAACGAGTACACAGGCCAGAACAATCATGACCACTTGCTGCCAAGTCATAACCGGAAAGCCCGATGTATTCCATACGCTTAATAGTGTATCAACTACAGATATTGACATTCTTCTACCCCCTACTGCAGCGTAAGAAGGATGTCACCTGTTGATACAGACGCTCCTTTAGCAACCATAACCTGGGATACTACTCCATCCCGCGCAGCAAAGATCTCGCTTTCCATTTTCATGGCTTCCATAATGAACATGACTTGGCCTTTTTGTACAGCATCACCTGGTTTGACCAGCACAGAAACAACAGTACCGGGCATGGGTGCTTTGATCGATTCTTCATCTGAAATGTTATTAAGTTGAACTGTTGGTTTAACAGGTTCTGCACTAGCAGCAGGGACTGGATCAACTGTTGGCGCAGGAACAACGGCAGCTTGGGTGGTCTTCACGATGGTTGCTTGCCCCTGTTCCACCTCTACTTCATAGGTTTTATCGTTAATGGTAACAACGTACTTCATCTTCACTCCCCCTATTGTAGACTCTAATCAATTGCCTTTATGGTTTTAAATCGAAGCTGGGACAAAGGAATTTGACTTTCATCGCTAATGATGGCCATGATCATGGCAGCTGTTGGTTCGTCAACACCAATCAGCTTTAATTCCCCTCCTGAACATTCCCCATCAAGTTCTTCCACAATGTACGGAACGTCAGAATCTCCTGCTCCAGCAACATTCTTCTCATTATTATTCTTAACAACGAATCCCAGTACCGATGACAAGATCGTTAGGAAAAAGCTCAAGAAAATTAATACCGCAAATACCACTGCCAAACCTAGCAGTGATATCCATAAGCTATCCGCAAAACTCATAACTGTCCTCCCTTTAGAGTTTCCCGTTTTGTAAACTTAAATGAAAATTGAGGACTTGCCATCCCCTCTGGTACAATGTTTTTGC
>MTKW01001802.1_pt1 | contig 17164 bp, 17 predicted proteins | sample 1042761 | NCBI WGS metagenome assembly MTKW01 (sample SAMN06205366, study PRJNA360243) | anaerobic digester metagenome | biome: Wastewater treatment plant; feature: Anaerobic digester sludge; material: sludge; isolation source: anaerobic digester fed with sludge from wastewater treatment plant ... | reverse complement strand
ACTAAGGCTGGTACCAGTACCCTTAAGACGACCCCCAACTTGCCTGGACTAACCATTGGCCCTAACAGCGTAATAGGTGTGGGTGCAGTGCTTTATGTAGGGTCATCAGTGGGGGAATCTTGTTTCCTTGCTGATGGTGCTCAGGTGAGGGAAAGATGCAACATCGGCAATTCGGTTATAGTGGGGCATGCTGCAACAGTGGAAAATGACTGTCACTTAGGTCATCGAACCAAGATCCAAACAGGTGCTTACATAACAGCTTATTCTACCCTCGAAGATGATGTGTTCATTGCACCTATGGTAACTACCACAAACGACAACTTCATGGGTCGCACGGAGGCAAGATTTGCTCTTATAAAAGGGGTTACAGCTAGAAAGGGGTGTAGGATCGGCGGTAACGCAGTGATTTTGCCCGGTGTGACCATCGGGCAGGAGGCGGTGGTGGCTGCAGGAAGCGTAGTCACAAAGGATGTTCCACCTTATTCTAGGGTCATGGGCGTGCCTGCTAGAGTGGTGGGTGGGGTCCCGGCTGAGCAATTGCTTTACCCCAAAGCGAAACCCCAGTGATGGGAACTTCGGTGTGGCTGAAGTTTGATTAAGAAGGGTAGGTGTTTTGGTTGAATGACTTCCTAAACAACAAGAGGATTCTGGTTGTGGGTGCCCACACCGATGACATTGAACTGGGTTGTGGAGCTACCGTGGCCAGGGCCGTGAGACGGGGTTGTCATGTGAGCTACTTGATATTCTCCATTGCTCGTGCGTCTGTGCCCATGGGTTTTCCTGAGGATGCACTTGCTAAAGAAGCACTTCAAGCAGCCACGCACATGGGTGTCAAACATGAGGATTGCAAGATATATGATCTTCCAGTTCGCGAGATGCCAAGCCACCGCCAAGCAATACTTGAGGCACTGGTCCAGGTGCGTGATAGTAATTGGGATATGATATTGTTCCCGTCTCCCAACGATGTGCATCAAGATCATTCTACCGTAGGACGTGAGTGCTTGAGGGCCTTTAAAGGAAATCCGCTACTCATGAGCTACATGTTGCCTTGGAATCAGATTGAGGGCGGGGAAGAGTCAAACACCTTTGTATCGGTTTCTGAGGAAGACCTTACAAGAAAGATCGAAGCCCTAGGTTGTTACAAAACCCAGTTCGCCAAAGGCCGGGGTTACATGGAACCCGACTTTATAAGGGCGTGGGCTCGCCTTCGGGGCGCCCAAGCGGGGCTTCAGTATGCTGAGGCTTTTCGGGTTTGGCGTTGGAGGATCTGACGAAAGGATCTTGTGATGAGAGAACTGTTTAGACTATCGGTGAGGGAATTGGCGGCAATCAGTGGGGAAAGACTGCCTGACTCAGGTCTTGTTATTACGGGGGCATCCACGCTTAATGCGCCCCGGCCCAACTCGATTGTCTTTGTTAAGAGCATAAGCCCCGAGAGTCAAGACTACCTGGTGGATCTCCATGATGCCCTGGTCCTGGTTCCTGCCCAGGGGGGGACAGATCTGCCCAGATCACTTCAGACCCGTAATGTTATCGCTGTTGTTTCGAACCCAAGGCTTGCTTTTGCCAATATTATGAACGCAGTGCTGGATTATGTGGCGGAAGAGACTGTCTTCCAGGATAGAAATGGTGCGTGGATAGCTGCGGGGATTGACGTTCCCGCAAGTGTGCGCATAGAACCAGGAGTCCTGATTGATCGACGTGTGGAGATCGCGGAAGATGTGCAGATTCTGTCTGGGGCTAGAATCCGTTCTTATACTCGTCTTGGACGGGGTGCTATCGTACGTGAAAACGCGGTGGTAGGTTCGCAAGGGTTCGGTTTCGAACGTGATGACCGCGGTGTTCCCTTTCGATTGCCCCACGTGGGCGGTGTTGTGATAGGACGCGGGGCAGAGATAGGGGCGTCCAGCACGGTATGCGCAGGTACTATCGAACCTAGCATAATCGGAGATTTTGTCAAGATCAGCAATCTTGTTCACATTGCCCACAATTGTGACATTGGACAGGCTTCCATGATTGCTGCTTGTGTTGAACTAAGCGGTTCTGTAAAAGTAGGCAAGATGACTTGGATAGGCCCAAACTGTTCAGTTATCGAAGGCCGTGCTATCGGCAACAATGCCATAATCGGACTCGGTGCTGTTGTTCTAAAGGATATTCCCGACGGTTCTGTGGTGGCGGGAAATCCGGCGCGCAGTACTGCTGAGCTGTCCCGCCTCAACGCTGCACTAAGACAGCTAATGGGGTCATTAAATAGCTAATTGCAGTTTGAAAGGATTTGAGTGTCATTCCCAAGAACTAAAAAGAATAGACGGAGCCTTGGGAAAGGTGGCTTTTGTATATGAAAATTCCTTCGTTTGACCTTACTGCTCAGAACCAACGCCTAAAGGAAGAACTTATGGCTGTTGTTGAAGGTGTTGTTATGGGAGGGCAATTTATTCTTGGTGATGCTGTGGCAGAATTCGAGGGAAATATTGCTGCTTACTTGGGGGTAAAGCATGCCATAGGAGTTGCTAACGGGAGCGATGCGCTATACATTGCGCTGGTGGCGTGCGGTGTTGGATCGGGTGATGAAGTTATTACAACTCCGTTCACGTTTTTTGCCACGGCCGGTTCCATTGTTCGGGCTGGTGCAGTTCCCGTTTTTGCGGACATTGATCCTGTGACTTACAATATCGATCCCGCCAAGGTTGCAGATTTGATTACACCCAGAACCAAAGCAATCATGCCGGTTCACTTGTATGGTCAATCCGCTGATATGGATCCTTTGATGGAAATGGCAGAGAAACACGGGTTGAAGGTTGTGGAAGACGCGGCTCAAGCCATCGGTGCTTCTTATAAAGGACGTATGGTGTGCGGTTTGGGTCACGCGGCATGCATCAGTTTTTTCCCCACAAAGAATCTGGGAGCTTTCGGTGATGCCGGAATGATCGTAACCGATGATGATGAGATTGCTGATCTATGCAAAGTACTAAGGGTTCACGGGTCGAGGAAGAAATACTATCACGAGATGCTGGGCATCAACTCCCGTCTCGATGCCCTTCAGGCCAAAGTACTTTCTCTCAAACTCAAGTATCTCGACGAATGGATGGAAAAAAGACGCAAAATAGCTGTAAGATACTCGAGTGGGCTGAGCAAGCTGGCGGAAGAAGGCAAGATAGGTTTGCCTGAAGAAAGGCCAGGATACAGGCATGTGTACCATCAGTACACACTACGTACACAGGACAGGGATGCTTTGAAACGGCACTTGGCCGAGAATGGCATAGCATCGACTGTATACTACCCCCTGCCTCTCCATCTCCAGAAGGTGTTTGAAGGACTTGGGTACAAAGAAGGGGAGTTTCCTTTGTCAGAACGGACTTCTAAGACTGTATTGTCTTTGCCCATGTTCCCCGAAATGACTGACGAGCAGGTCGAACATGTTTTGAAAACAGTCCATGAGTTTGAAGGTTTTTAGAAGTTCCACAACGGGTTTCTGCGTGAAAAGAAGGGACAAGCATGGGACAGCAAGTCTTTGACAATCAAAAGGATACGGGTTCCACCACAAAGGAGCACCTGATTCAGAAGGTGCGGGATAGGGGCGCTGTCGTGGCAGTTGTCGGCGCGGGTTACGTGGGGCTTCCCCTAGCGGTGGAGAAGGCGAAAGTGGGCTTTCGTGTTTGGTGCATTGAACGAAACCCCGAAAGGGTTGACATGGTTAACCGGGGTGAGAGTTACATACGAGATGTTGCTACCGAGGATTTGCAGCAAATGTGTCGGAAAGGCCTTGTCCGTGCAACCACCGAGTTTGATGTGCTCGATGAGTGCGATGTTGCAATCATCTGTGTGCCCACACCTTTGACGAAGAACAGAGAACCGGATCTACAGTATGTTACAGGGGTATCAAAGGATATAGCAGATCATCTTAGGCCTGGGCAGTTGGTTTGCCTTGAAAGCACGACCTATCCTGGCACGACTGAGGAGGTCATCTTACCTATACTCAGCCAAACCGGTCTTGAAGTAGGGAAGGACTTTTTCCTGGCTTTTTCTCCGGAAAGAGTAGATCCAGGCAATGCAAGATATACCACGAGGAACACTAACAAGCTGGTAGGGGGGATCACTCCCGCTTGTTTGGAAGTGGCAGCAGCTTTCTATTCGCAGACCATCCTTGAAGTTGTGCAAGTATCTTCTCCCGCAATCGCTGAGATGGCCAAAGTGTTTGAGAACACCTATAGGGCGGTAAACATTGCCTTGGTAAATGAGATGGCACTTCTTTGTGACAGGATGGGGCTTGACGTTTGGGAAGTGCTTGATGCAGCGTTCACGAAACCTTTTGGCATACAGCCTTTCTACCCAGGTCCCGGGGTCGGGGGCCACTGTATTCCGATCGATCCTTTTTATCTTGCGTGGAAGGCCAGGGAATATGATTTTTCAACTCGGTTCATTGAACTTGCGGGAGAGATCAACCTGAGGATGCCTTATTTCGTGGTTGAAAAAGCCGCAAGATTGCTTGGCACCCAGCGAAAGTCTTTGAGGGGGGCCAAAGTGCTGATTCTTGGCGTTGCCTATAAGAAGGATGTGCCTGATACAAGATACTCGCCGGCTTTGAAGATTATCAGTTTGCTCATGGGTGAGGGGGCGGAAGTTGTCTATCACGACCCGTTTGTTCCCGCGGTTGCAATCCGGAATACCCCAGAACGGGGTAACAGTGGAGTGGTGGTGGATATCCGTTTGGAGAGTGCAAGATTAGATGCGACTCTAGTGAAAACCGCCGATATGGTTATCGTCGTGACCGATCACTCGGGCGTTGACTACAAATGGGTGGTTCAGCAGAGCCGAATGGTACTTGACACAAGGAATGCTATCAAACCGTTTTGCGGGGATGGGCCTGACGTTGTTAAACTGTGAACTGTCGCTGTGTTTCTGTAGAAAGCGGAATACTGTACTCAAGAGGAGAAAACGTTGAAACTACTGAGCGTTGTTGGGGCTAGGCCCCAATTTGTCAAAGAAGCCATGGTGCAGCACGAAATCAGAAAGCATCATGATATAAAGCAAATTGTGGTGCATACTGGCCAGCACTACGATAGGAACATGTCCGATGTGTTTTTCGAAGTGTTGGACATGCAACCACCGAATTATAACTTAGCTATTGGATCAGCAAGCCACGGTGAAATGACAGGGAAGATGATAATTTCCCTTGAAAAGGTTATGTTGGACGAAAAGCCTGATGTCGTAGTTTTGTACGGCGATACAAACTCAACATTGGCCGGTGCTATAGCTGCTGCAAAACTGCGAATCGATATAGCACACATTGAGGCAGGGCTGAGGAGCGGGTTGGATACCCCCGAGGAGTTGAACAGGGTGCTAACTGATAGGGTTTCGGATCATCTGTTCGTGCCAAGCTTGCTCGGGGCTGAAAATCTAAAATTAGAGGGGATATCCAAAGGGGTTCACGTGACCGGGGATGTCATGTACGATGTTTTTCTAAAAATGCAACCACGGTTTGACTATTCCCCGATTGCTGAACTAGGGCTTAGGCAAGGTCAGTTTATTGTGCTTACCTTACATAGGGGCTACAATGTTGATTTGCCCGAACGCCTAAGTAGTATCATGAGACAAGTTGCCAGAGTATCAAAAGAGATACCCGTGGTTTTTCCTGTCCATCCAAGGACTAGAAAAAGAATAAAAGAGTTCGGGCTTCAGGATCTTCTACACCGTATTATTGTTATTGAACCAGTCAATTATTTGCAGTTGATGGCATTGACACAGTACTGTCATAAGGTGATTACTGACAGCGGAGGATATCAAAAAGAGGCGTATTTTTCAGGCAAACAAGCGCTAGTTGTTGCCCCCAACACTAGTTGGAGGGAGCTAGTGGATTCTGGATCGAATGTACTCGTGGACGAGTCCAGTCTTTACGAAAGATGCATGGATTCAAACGTCCCTACCATTGTGACAGGAATATATGGTGATGGGATAGCTACAGCGCAAATCGTGCGCATATTAAGGGCTTAATGTTTCGACCAGTGCAAGGGCCGAGGTGATTGAAGTTGCGCGTTTGCCACATGACAAGCGTTCATCCAAGTCTTGACAAACGGATATTTTACAAAGAGTGCAAATCATTGAATAGGGCGGGCTATGAGACCTACATAGTTGCCCCCGGGGAAAGCTTTGAAAGGGACGGAGTTCGTATTTGTGGTGTACCCAAACCAAGGTATGGGAGGTTGCAGCGGATACTTGTGACGACAAGGCATGTATACGAAAAGGCGATGAGCCTTAATGCCGATGTTTATCACGTACACGATCCGGAGCTGCTTCCTTACGCACTGAAACTGAAAAGGAAGGGCAAAATAGTCATCTTCGATAGTCATGAGGATTGTTTTGTTGTGGGTGAGAAATCGTATATCCCCAAGATCATTCAACCGGCTATTTCCCTGTTGGTGTCGAAATACCTAAGTAGTGTTTGCCCGCGCCTTGATGCAATCATCTCAGTTACCCCACATATATGTGATAAATATCGAAAGTTAAACAGCCGAACATATATGGTAACGAATTATGCAGTCATTTCTCCTGAGGAGAAGAACATGGACCAGCCCCCCTTGTCTAAAAACAAAAATGTGGTGTTTGCGGGGGGAATCAGCACCGGAGGTAACCACGCAAGAATAATAGAAGCGGTATCCAAATTGGATGGCGTAAAGTATGTCTTGATTGGATGGGGCGAGGGTGGATATCTTGATTCCTTGATGAGGCTCAATGGCTGGCATAAGGTGGAATGGGTTGGTCGTGTACCCTATGAAAAGGTGCGCCCCTTGCTCCAGCAGTGTGCGGTCGGTGTTGTGGTGATCGATCCAAAGCAGAACACGGGTGGTTGGCTTGGTACTTTGGGCAATACCAAACTGTTTGAGTACTTGCGTGCAGGATTGCCTGTTGTGTGCACAAGATTCGAGCTATGGGAGCAAATAATCGATGAATGGGAATGTGGCATTTGCGTCGATCCCACAAGCGTTGATGAAATTGGTGCTGCGATAAAAGCGCTTATATATGATTACGAAATGGCTAGCCGCATGGGGGACAATGGACGGAAAGCGGTTTGGGACAGATTCAATTGGGGCACACAGGAAAAAGTTTTGCTTGATGTCTATCAAACCATTAGCGGCGGTTGATTTGACGGAGGGGCATCCTGGGTTGGTACCGCATGATGGTAAAATAAATGCGGAATGTAAAAGGAGAAGTCATGTCTTTTGATCACTAGAGCTAACCTGTCTGCCAAGGCGCGGAGTAGACCCTAAACCGGAACAGCCATCGTAAAGCGTTACGGAAGGAGTAAAGATGTATCTGGCCAGGCTCTCGGTGCGGAGCGTTGGAGAAAAAACAGGAGTTCCATGGGGCAGAAGGGTCAATACGGGCACAGCGAGCCAGCTGAATCATAGGTGTGCACATAGAGGAATGGCGCAGACCGCTGCAAGTTAACTATGTCCATTACGTCAACACTTACCTTAAAAGGAACTGGGGAAATTCTTTTGAGAACAACGTAGTAGTGTTGATGGCGACGCTGTAAATGGCATAGGGGAATGAGAAGGGATGAAGGAAGGTAGTGCAAACCGGCCGGCTGAATCGTTTGGGGTGTCTTAAGGACAGAGGGTTAACTGAGGCTGGGCTGTCCATCAGGGACAAGAACCTGGCGTGTGCTCGGGCCAAGCACGAGCGCTACACTGTTCTTACTTACAGGAAGGTTCTTAAGTGGTGCAAAGGGGCAAGGCAGTAATGCTCAAAGCCATCCACCCCAAGAAGATCGTAAGCCAGCACAGGAGAATCTAGGCGGTTATGAAACCCTTACTCACATGACGTTGCCCAGTTCCCGTAATGTCTATAATGACAAGACGAGGAACAGCAAGGATTTGTTCTACAGGGATGTGTGGCACCAGTAGCACCACCCGATATGCAATAGAAGGCAACAATGCCAGAACCACAGGTGATTATTAGGGTGGACCTTTTTGTGGGGGATGTTGATTTCCTATGGATCTGTTATTTGTGACATTATCAAGCATGCGCAACATCTCCGCTGGCGGAATATATGCTGACCTAATGCGTGAGTTTCGTGATCGGGGTGATAATGTCCACGTTGTTTGCCCTCGAGAGAGGCGGCATGGGTTGGCAACCGAGTGCTCTGTGGAGGACGGCATACAGTTTCTGCGTGTAAAGACGGGGAATATAACCAAGTGTAGCGTAATTGAAAAGGGCATTGCTACGCTGTTGCTTGAGTATCAGTTTGTGAATGCGATTGCGAGGTACTTCCCTGATGTTCGCTTTGACCTGGTATTGTATTCCACACCCCCGGTTACTTTTCAGCGTGCTGTTAAGTTCATAAAGGAAAGGGACGGATGTCTGTCTTATTTGATGCTCAAAGATATATTTCCGCAGAATGCTGTTGACCTTGGGATGATGCGACATGGAAGTATGTTGTGGCGTTACTTCCGATCCAAGGAAAAGAAACTGTACGAGATCTCGGATGTCATTGGATGTATGTCAAAAGCCAACGTGGAGTACTTGGTTAAGCATAATCCACAGATAGACCCTGGAAGGGTCGAGGAGTGTCCCAACAGTATTGCCCCGAAGCCGATCGATGAACGCAAAGGCAATTCCGTCTTTAGAGGGAAGTACGGTATCCCCAAGGACGCGGTGTTGTTTGTGTACGGCGGTAACTTGGGAAAACCTCAAGGGCTAGGATTTCTTCTTCGCGTGCTTGATAGGATAAAAGATAGGCCGGACGTGTTTTTTCTTGTGGTCGGTTCGGGTACTGAGTACCCCCGTTTGCAGCAGCACATACAGGCAAGTTCTATTCCCAACGCAATGCTTTTGCCCGCCCTGCCAAAGGATGAGTACGACGACCTCGTCCAGGTATGTGACGTTGGTCTCATATTTCTCGACCCGAGATTCACTATTCCAAACTTCCCTTCCCGCCTCACATCCTATATGGAGGCATGTCTACCTGTTTTGGCCGCCACAGATGTGAATACGGACATTAAGGATGTTCTAGAGGAATCAGGCTGTGGGCTTTGGGTAGAAAACGGGGACCTTGAAGGGTTTGTCAGAGCCGTGGAGTATTTGTGTGAAAGCGGCAGTCGCCGCGCTGATATGGGGATGAATGGCCGCAGGTATCTGGAAAAGTATTATACTGTTTCAAGGACCTATGACATAATCACCTCCCATGTGAAGAACAGGAGATGACTAGCCTTGTTTGAAGACCGGATCCTCTTGATAACGGGTGGGACAGGCTCTTTCGGCAACGCGGTTTTGAAACGGTTTCTACATACAAACATCGGGCAAATCAGGGTGTTTTCACGGGATGAGAAAAAACAAGATGATATGCGCAGGCAGCTCAAGAGTGACAAAGTGAAATTCTACATCGGAGATGTAAGGGATTCTAGCAGTGTTGCCGCGGCCATGTACGGAGTCGATTACGTGATTCATGCAGCGGCTCTGAAACAAGTGCCATCATGTGAGTTCTTTCCCATGGAGGCGGTCAGGACTAACGTGGTGGGTACCGATAATGTACTCGAAGCTGCAATACAGTGCGGGGTAAAAAGGGTAGTCTGCCTGTCTACCGATAAAGCTGTGTACCCTATCAACGCCATGGGAATGTCCAAAGGTTTGATGGAAAAGGTTATGATTGCGAGAGCCCGTCAAACGAATTCCAAGAGGACCGTTATATGTGGGACCCGCTACGGCAACATTATGGGCTCCAGAGGTTCTGTCATCCCCTTATTCATACAACAGGCAAAATCGGGTCAGGCACTCACTGTGACTGATCCTGGGATGACCCGTTTCCTGATGCGCCTTGACGAAGCAGTTGAGCTTGTTCTTTTCGCGTTTACGAACGGGCACCCCGGGGATATATTTGTCCAGAAATCACCGGCCAGCACTGTAGGGGATTTGGCGGAGGGTGTGAGGCGGATTTTTAACCCTGGTGTTGATATTAGGGTCATAGGGACCCGCCATGGAGAAAAGCTGTACGAGACTTTGATTACCAGAGAAGATATGGTTTATGCCCAAGACCTTGGGGGCTATTACAGGATACCCCCTGACAGCAGGGATCTAAATTACGACAAATACTTTTCAACGGGAGAACACAGGATCACGGAAGGTTCAGAATATACATCGGAAAACACAGATAGGCTTGATGTTGAGCAGGTTATGGACAAGTTGCTTAGCCTCGATTTTGTGCAGGAGGAACTGAAAGGATGGAGGGTTACCCGGTGAAAACTGTACTTGTCACAGGGGCAGACGGATTCATAGGGAAAAATCTGTGTGTTACCCTTGAGGGTCGCGATGATATCCGCCTGCTCAAATACGATATTCACAATACCATGGAGCAACTCCAAGGTTATTTGGTGGAAGCCGACATCCTTTTTCACCTGGCAGGAGTGAACAGACCCAAGGATATCAGCGAGTTCGACGAAGGTAATCGGGGATTCACGGAAACAATTTTGGATTTTCTTGAACAGAAAGGCCTGAAGCCGACTCTCGTTCTTTCATCCTCGATTCAGGCGATTCTTCCCAATCCCTATGGGGTGAGCAAAAAAGCTGCTGAAGACTCTGTACTCGATTGGTCACGTCGCAGTGGGGGCCAAGCCTACGTGTTTCGCTTGCCCAATGTCTTTGGCAAGTGGTGCAGGCCCAATTACAATTCTGTGGTAGCAACGTTTTGCCACAATATTGCTAGGGGAATACCTATTCGTGTGGATGACCCGCGAACCAAGCTCACGTTGGTGTATATAGATGATGTTGTTCAGGAAATGATCAACTGCATTGACGGTCATCCGAATCAGGACGGTGAAGGGTACTGTCACGTGCCCCGAACATTCGTTGTTACTCTGCAACAGTTGGCTGACACCATCTACTCTTTTGCTCGCAACCGAGAGACATTGATGATGCCTGATCTGCAAGAGGATTTCAACCGCTTCATGTACGCTGCGTACACCTCGTATCTTCCCGAGGATCGTGTTTCTTACGGATTGGACATGAAACATGATAACAGGGGCTGGCTCGCCGAATTCATCAAATCGGAACACTCAGGCCAAGTTTTTGTCTCCCGCACCATGCCTGGGATCACACGGGGAAATCATTGGCACCACACTAAAGTGGAGAAGTTTCTTGTTATTTACGGGCAGGGTTTGATCAAACTTAGAAGGGTGGACAGCACAGAGGTTGTTGAGTTCAGGGTGTCCGGCGATGAACTGAGGGTTGTTGATATTCCTGCGGGTTACACCCACTCCATAACCAATGTCGGGGAAGGTGACATGATCACCCTATTTTGGGCAGACGAGGTGTTTGACCCGAATAATCCCGATACGTTCTACCTGGAGGTGTGAGGGGTTGCCTAAACTCAAGGTTATGACAGTTGTGGGGACAAGACCCGAGATAATAAGGCTGTCGGAGGTTATCAAGGCATGCGACAGGTACTTCACTCATGTGCTTGTACACACCGGGCAGAACTGGGACTACACTTTAAATCAGATCTTCTTCGATGAACTGGGGTTGAGGGAACCNNATCTCTAGCGTCAAACCCGATGCCTTGCTGATACTAGGTGATACCAACAGTGCCCTTTGTGCCATCTCTGCAAAAAGGCTCAAGGTTCCCATCTTTCATATGGAAGCGGGAAATCGCTGTTTCGATGAGAATGTGCCTGAGGAGATAAACCGCAGGATAGTTGATCACATAAGCGATATTAACCTCCCCTACACTGAGCATAGTAGGCGGTACTTGCTTTCGGAGGGAATCAAAAAGGATTCCATCTTTGTTACAGGCTCGCCCATGACCGAAGTAATTCATAGGAACCTGGAGCGGATCAAACAAAGCAAGATACTTCAGCAATTTGGTTTGTTACCTGACAATTATATGGTGGTCTCTGCCCATCGAGAGGAGAATATTGACCACGAAGGGCACTTCTTTTCTCTCATGAATGCATTGAATGCCGTGGCAGAACAGTATCAGATGCCGCTAGTGTATTCAACCCATCCAAGAAGTTGGAAAAGGATTGAAGAAAGGAAATTTCAATTCCACCCCCTAATAAAGAAAGTTAGGCCTTTGGGGTTTTTAGATTACAATCGTTTGCAGCTGGATGCATATTGCGTCTTGTCAGATAGCGGTACCCTTTCGGAGGAGTCGGCAATCTTGGGATTCCCCGCAGTGCTTATCAGAACATCCACTGAGCGCCCGGAAGTGCTTGACAAAGGCACCGTTTTGATTGGGGGTATTTCGGAACGGGACATTAAACAAGCAATAGCGTTGTGTAGGGTTGCTAGCGTAGGGGGCGGTGAGCGAATCATCGCATCAGACTACCTGGACTGCAATGTCTCTCTTAAAGTTGCAACTCTCATTCAGAGTTGTACCAAACTTGTCAACCGTCGTGTTTAGGGGGATTAAACCCATGTCGGATGGGTACGCATCGTGAGTGAAAGGGATGTCCTGATCCTTTGCCAGTACTTTTACCCCGAACCAATCTCTTCAGCGACCCTACCCACGGAATTGGCCAAGGATCTAAAGAGCAAGGGATTGTCTGTCGATGTTCTTTGTGGGTATCCTACAGCTTATAAAGGCCAAGGACTGAAGCAAAAGGAAAGTATCAATGGAATTACCGTTCAACGGCTAAGATACGTTCAGTTGGATGATAACTATCGACTGGGTAGATTGGTCAACTTTCTTTCGTTTTCATTAAGCATGGTGCTTAAGATCCCCAGGATGTGGACGTATAAATGTATTGTGGTATATTCAAACCCGCCTGTGCTACCTTTCGTACCATACTTAGTGAACCGTGTTGCAGGAACACCGTTTGTTTTCGTGGTGTTTGATGTGTACCCCGATGTTGCATTGCTGGTAGGCGCAATAAGGGAAGGTAGTGTAATTCACCGGATTATGAGTTTTATAAACTCAAAAGTTTATGCGTCCGCCGCGGCCGTGATAACCTTGGGTAATGAGATGAAACAATACTTGATAGATTCGGGTATTGCGGTGAACCCGAAAACCATGCATGTTATCCCTAACTGGTTTAGCGCAAGTATAGACGACGCCGAAAAGGTGAAGGCTTGGGAGTTCTTGCAATTACGAAGGCAATGGCCCTTCATAGTCCTTTACGGTGGTAATATGGGTACTTGCCAGGATATGGATACCATACTTCGCGGATTGTACTTACTGAGGAATGACCCTGACATTCTGTTTGTGTTTGCTGGCCATGGAAACAAGGTTGGACTTGTTAAAGAGTATATACACAACAATGAGATAAGCAATGTTCGCGTTTACGGATTTTTACCTCATGATGTGTACGCTGACGCACTAAGAATCTCTGACGTTTGTCTTGTAAGCCTTGAAAGAAGCGCGGAAGGCCTGGGTGTGCCAAGTAAAACTTATGGTTACTTGGCCGCGGGCAAACCCGTGTTGGCAATAATGTCTTCTGATACGGACATTGTCAGGGATCTCCGAGCATACGGGGCAGGGGCTGCCGTTCCCCAAGGTGATTCAGAAGGACTTGCTAGCAAGCTGCTACAATGGAAGCAAGACCCCGATTTACTTGCCAGGATGGGAATAAGTGCGAGGGAATTGTCTGATGCTCGGTACAGAAGAAGTGCGTGCACTGAAAAGTATGCGACTCTAGTAAGGCGGGTCATTGGGCGGAGTTCCGAGATTCCTTGAACTGCTTTCTGTCTCTTTCTGTCTTACGAATAGAGTTGGTAAATGAAACAGCCTCGTAGTGTAGATGACAGGGGCCACCGTCCATGCTCCTGTCATAGGTAAGGCTACCGAATATTTTCCTGAATGTGGGGGATGCACAGAGGCCCAATTGTAACAAGGGATTAAACACCTTTGTGAAAGAAAGCTGTTTCCCATTGACCTCGGCGATTAAGCGGGCCAAGTCTACTATTCGCACATATTCCTTGTTCTGCGGGTGAAACAAACCCGGGAGACCTTTATCAACGATCAACGCCATGAACTCGCATAGGTTTTCAATATAGATCATGCTACGGCAATTGGTAATGTCAGGGAACAGTGGGGTGGCCAGAATGAGCTTAGACAGTTTCGGGTAATTGCCCTTGCACCCTTCACCGTAGACAATGGGTGGCCTGATTATGGCCACTTTAAACGTATCATCCTGTAATTCGCTGATAAGGCACTCTGCCTGGTACTTGGATTGGGCATAGGGGGTTTTTGGCGAAGGGTTGGTGTTCCCGGTAATGTTGCCTGTTGTCATGCCGTACACACCCATGGTACTCATAAACACGAAATGTGGGACAGCGTCTTCCTTGGCCTTCAAAGCCACTCTATAGGCTAGATCCCTGTTGATTTTAAAGTATTCCGATTTATCTTTGACCTTTTTATGAACTATGGCCGCCAAATGGATTATCGAGTCAAATCCTGCAAACGACGATCGATCCCAACTGTCATCTCTGAGGTTGAGTGTGTCGATTTCGTACTTTCTGCCTTTGCGGTTGGCCCAATCAGTGAAGGATTTGCCAATGTAACTGTTGCTTCCGGTAAGCAGAAGTCGTTTCATCATACTCCCCTTGCCGTGTTGATTCAAATTTGCTTTAGGGTCCAGTTTCATAATATACATATTCCGACCTGCGGAGCAATGGGGAACTCAGGATTTAGCTGTGGAACCCAAAGGACTTTTGCGTAGGGAGCAGAATTAATAGATAGCGTATTCTGCTCGTAATGGAAATTGAGCCTGTTCAGTTGTGGGAGAGTTGTACATAGGGGTTGAAGAAGATGTCTGTCCTCATTGTGGTAGCGCACCCGGATGATGAGATACTTGGTTGTGGTGGCACAGCTGCCCGATTGACATCCCAAGGTGTGAAGGTACACAGCTGCATCTTGTCAGGGGGGGTTAGAGTCCGTCAAGCACGGCCCAGCGACCTGGAACTGCTGAAAAATATTCATGAGGCCCAGCGCATCATCGGTATGGCGGCGCCCATAATGGGGGACTTCCCCAATATTGAGTTCAATACCATTCCACATGTGCAGCTGGTGTCATTTATTGAGGGGGCTATAGAACAAACAGGTGCTCGAGTCATATTCACACACCACCCAGATGACGTTAACATAGATCACAAGTGCGTCTCGGAAGCATGCCAAGCAGCGTGTAGGTTGTTTCAGCGCAAGCCTGGGGTCACACGGCTGCGTAGCCTACATTTTCTTGAGATTTTGTCCGCAACGGATTGGGTATTCGGTACAAGCAATCACCCATTTGAACCCACAACCTTCGTCGAATTGGGGCAAGATGTGCTTTCCCAGAAATTGAGGGCGCTTGCGGCCTACAAAGGCGTAATGAGGGAGTTTCCTCACCCGAGAAGCACGGAAGTTGTGACGGGGCTTGCAGCTTACAGGGGGGGCCAATCAGGCTTGGTCTACGCGGAAGCCTTTCAAACAGTGTTTCATACCACGGCGTTAGGAGAAACGATGTTATGAGCCTTTATGAGCAGTTTGGAAAGCGTCTCCTGGATGTTGTGGTCTCTTTATGCGCTGCGTTGCTCATGACTCCCCTCATGGCCCTAGTAGCACTTGGCATAGTGTTGGACGACGGTGGCCACCCACTGTTTTTTCAGAAACGGGTTGGGCGGAACGGGGCTTCTTTTACGCTTGTGAAATTCCGCAGTATGCCTATAAACACGAAGGATGTCCCAAGCGCGGAAGCCAAGGTTCGGTTCACCAGAATTGGAGGGATCATTAGGAGAACCAATGTTGATGAATTGCCACAGTTGTTCTGTATTTTAAGGGGGGATATGAGCCTTGTTGGGCCAAGGCCCGCGTTGGCAGCGCAAACGGAATTGTTGGCCATGAGGCAGCAAAACGGGGCCATCTTGTGTAAACCAGGTCTTACAGGGCTTGCACAGGTAAACTCATACGATGGTATGCCTGATGAAGAAAAGGCTTGGTGGGACGGGGAATATGCCAACCATGTTTCATTCTTGACAGACATCAAAATAATGTTAAGGACCTTGACCTACCTGCTGAAGCCACCGCCAGTCTACTGAAAACCGGGAGGCACACGACTTGAGAACCGCGTTTGTAACATGCGTGCGTTTGGGCCTTGACTGTATGGATGAAATCTATCGTGTCGGCGGGAAATTGGATCTTGTCGTAACACTTCACGATCAATTGAATACGGACAAATCGGGACGCATTTATGTGGACAAATTCTGCCGTGCCCACGATATCCCCGTCCTGAAGTGTGGATCAGTTAACGACTCCTTGGTGGTTGACCATTTTGTAAACATGAAAATTGATTGGGTGTTCATAATCGGTTGGTCCCAAATAGCAGGTTCCTCCGTTTTATCTGCCCCAACAAAGGGGTGTGTTGGCATTCATCCGACGTTGTTGCCTGAGGGCCGGGGCCGTGCTCCTATACCTTGGGCAATCCTGAAGGGTCTTGAGCGTACCGGGGTCACCATGTTTAAACTTGACGAAGGGGTGGACACAGGGCCAATCATATCCCGGATACTCTTGCCCTTATCACCCAACGAAACGGCCACCACCTTATATGATCGGGTCGCGAATGCCCATAGAGAACTTGTAGGACAAACTTGGCCCGCGTTCGAAAAAGACTCCGTGATTCTGACCCCCCAAGATGACTCGTTAGCGTCAGTATGGCACAAGCGGACACCGGAGGATGGTCGCATAATGGAATGTATGACCCCAGACTATGTGGAGCGCCTGGTTCGTGCAACCACAAGACCTTACCCGGGGGCGTTCTATGACGAACAAGACGCCGGACGTAGAGTGCGCATTTGGTCTGGTACGATAGGCAAAGACGCCGTGGCCCCCCCTTCACACGTATACAGAATTCCCCTCTGGCATGGTGTATATGACTGTCATGATTTTGAATTTGAGGGTCGACAATTGAGTTGAACGTGTTTTGGCCCTTGCTTAACTAAACCAAGTCTAGGGACAACAAAGCAGCAGACTTGTGCGAGTCAGGGCAATGATCTGGTCAACCCTAAGCGGACACTTGGAACGTGAGCTTTCCCTGCCTCTCGAACTCCTGAGGCGAGAGATACCCGATGCTCGAATGTAGCCTTTGCCGGTTGTAAAACACTTCGATGTACTCCCTAATACGCTGTACTGTCTCGTGCCTTGATGTGATTGCTTCCCCGTAAATCCATTCCACTTTCAGGCTGTGGAAAAAGGTCTCGG
>MTKW01007022.1_pt1 | contig 17182 bp, 14 predicted proteins | sample 1042761 | NCBI WGS metagenome assembly MTKW01 (sample SAMN06205366, study PRJNA360243) | anaerobic digester metagenome | biome: Wastewater treatment plant; feature: Anaerobic digester sludge; material: sludge; isolation source: anaerobic digester fed with sludge from wastewater treatment plant ... | reverse complement strand
TTGCCAGATTAAACTGGACGCCCCGCGCTTCTCACTGTCCAGATTACTTTGGCATTCAGCTTATGCGCCGTATGACTTGATACGGATGGTTCTTATTATTGCATTCTTAGGCCTTTCGAGGTATAATATTATGCCAATGGCGAATGGTTAACATCTGCATATAATATCCGGAATATGAGGTGTAATAATTGATTGTAAAATCTGATATAGCATCTTGTCGTGCTGAACTGGAAGCTCATCTCGGGCAACGCATCATGCTTAAATCAAACGGAGGGCGGCGCCGTACGGTCATCCATCAAGGTTTTCTCGAGAATTGTTCATCGAACGTATTTACCGTATGTTGTCCCGTAAGTCCGTCATACAGCGAGCATGTCAGTTTCAGCTATGTCGATCTGCTCACAAAAGTCGTAGAGATAGCTTTTACAGACGAAGAACTTGAGCAGTTGCTCCAACAGGATAATTGATAAGCTTTGGGCAGAGAATCGTGCTTGCGATGCTGCGTTGAGGCGCGCGCGAAACTAAATTTATCTCTTCGGGTGCTGGGCTGCCGGTCGGACGGGTTGCACGAGCTCTCTTCGGTTATGACAACGCTTTCTTTGGCAGACCGGCTTTTTGTCGAACTTTGCAAAGTGTCTTCCGAAGAAGACGCTTGCGTTTCCGATACTTTAAGGTCAGATCGGCCGACTTGGCGCGTCGATGCCGATGTGCGATCGGTTCCGTCAGGCGAAGGGAATATTTGTTATCGAGCGGCAGAACTGTTTTTTGACCGTCTAGGTATCGATCCTACAACAATCCGCTTGTCGGTATTCATCAAGAAGAACATACCTGATGCGGCGGGGCTGGGGGGCGGGAGTGCCGACGCAGCCGCCGTGCTGCGATTTTTGTTTCAGAATCAGAACCGCCTCATCGATTGGTTCGGTCCTGTAACGGTTCCTTTGTCTCTCGTTGAATTGGAGCGGATGGCGCTCCGTTGCGGTGCCGATGTCCCGTTCTGTCTATACGGCGGGACGCGTCTGTGCGAGGGTGTCGGGGAGATCATGACTCCGCTTCCGCCTTTGTCCCGCTTCGCTGTCCTTCTGGCAATTCCTTCACAGTTTGTGCAGACGAAGAAAGCGTTTGCTATGCTCGATCAGTTCAGGGAAAATGACGGGAATGATATGCGAGTGTATACCTCTCCTTGCGAATTGACGGAGGAAGAGGTGTGGAAAGAGGCCGTCTCCCAACAGTCGGTACAGGCGCTCGGTCCCCTCGTTCATAACGATTTTACACCGGTCATTGCCGACACACTCGAGCGTGTCGGGCAATTGCTCGGCGCACTGAGAGCGGCGGAAGCGCCCGTCGTGTCGATGTCGGGAAGTGGACCGACGTGCTTTGCTTTATTTAATGATCTCAACCACTGCGAGAACGTGCTTGAGTCGATGACGTCGTGCTTTCCGGATGTCAGATTGATCAAGACGACCATCGATCCGGCGACAGAACCGTTATAGAAAGACGCGTTCACATCTCATCGGTGTCGAGAACGATCGTAAACGGGCCGCTGTTAATGAGGCTGACATCCATCATGGCGCCGAACGATCCCGTTCCGACGACCGGCACATCGCGTCGCGCCAATTCGACGAAGTACTCGTACAGGCGTTCACCGAGCTCAGGCGGAGCGGCTTTGATGAAACTCGGACGGTTTCCTTTTCTCGTATCGGCAAACAGGGTGAATTGAGAGACGATCAGGACATCGCCCCCGACAGTGGCGAGATCAAGATTGATCTTTCCTTCCGTATCGGGAAAAATGCGCAGTTTTCTAATTTTTTGCCAGAGTTTTGCGCAATTTGTCTCATTATCTTCATGCCCGATCCCGAGCAAAATCAAATAACCTTTACCGATGGATGATTGATGCCCGTCATCGCATTGGACGGAAGCCTTATCGACACGCTGTATGACTGCTCTCATAAAAATGACTCCTTCCGTATATTGATCTTCCCGATTCATGGTATCACGGAAACACTCCATGCGCAGAACTCACCTTTTCCCGGAGCCGATAACACGATCATAGATAAGTTAAACGTTCGACTCTGGTTTTTTACGCTGCGCGACAGGAGAAATCGCTTCTATGTGATAAACTAACTGTGTATGTGGTTTGTTAGCTAAGCCGTCCGTGGATACGTTCGTTTCGCGGGTGGAATCGATTAGAAAGTAGAGATTGCAAAAATGAAAAAATGTCCATTCTGCGGAAACGATATCGATATCAATGCGGCATTTTGCGGCTACTGCGGAAAGCCGCAAGCTCCAGTCGAAGCGCAAGCGGCAGTCGAGTCTCCTCCCGTCGCGCCGCCCGTAGGCGGTGAAGAAGTCATGGCCGCGACTCACCCGGAATACGCGCCGCAACAGATGCCGCCTCCCGGTTACCCCGCCATGGAACAGGGAGCACAGCAACAGGCGCCGCCGCCACAGTATCCGCCTGCGGGTTACTACCCGCCACAGCAGGGCGTTCCCGGTTTCGCTCCGCCTCCCAAGGAGCCTTCAAAACTCGCTCTGTACGCCAAAGGATATTTGCCGTGGCTTACAAAGGGTTTTCTCGGTACGAAAGAGCCGATGCACATTCTCCTCGCCGCCATTGTTCCTTTCCTCGTAGCATTTTTCTTTACTTTGGGGACCGCGTCGCACACGGATTGGCATGCCGGAGCCTTCTTCCTGACATGGCTTTTCAACATCGTGTATATTGCCGTGTTGCCGGTCGCCGTCTGGCTCATTAAGAAATTCTGGGAAAAAGACGAGTCGGCTACGCCTGAATCTGTCTTTGCCGAATACTCCTCTTACCACAACATCATACTGCCTGTCGTTTTCGTCACCATGATTCTCGGGATCGCTTTCCCCGTTTATCACTTCTCGGCGCACTTCATAGCAGTCATGTTCCAGTTTGTGAGACTTCTCTCGCTCGGCGCGGCATTCGCCTGTCTGTTCTCACCGCGCGATGCCGTCTCCAAGACATGGCTGAAGATTATCGCTGTAATCGGCGTGTTCGCCGCCATGTGGTTTGTTGTCGGAGCGTGTTATACCGCAGGTATTCGGTGGGGTATCTCCAGAATGTTTTTCTAGTCGCGTAGATTGAGACGATAAACGTTCTTCTTCTCTGTCTATTATGTTCGCTCTCCGGATGGGCCAGGCACTCCCCGGAGAGTGGCTTAATTGTCATAAAGACACCCAATATAAAGAAAGGTGCTTCACACTATGGACCGAAACGGTGAAAACGTTGATAAGACACGCGGTGCCGAGCAGCGCAGCCGCAGGAATGAGCACTCGAATCAATCGTCACGAGGGCGCGGGAAGCGATCGTTGTTCGCACGCCTTTATTCGCCCGGATGGATTGCGCTCGGAGTTGTCGCAGGACTCGTCCTGTCGTTGTTCACGGGCATCGTGATCGTCTACAACGATATGATGTCGGGCGTGACGTTCTCGGATGAGACTTTTAATGAACCTGTTTTGGCGAAAGACTTGACCGATGAGGAATGGTTAGGCGGTTTGGCCGATAACGAGAAGCAGCAGCTGGAAGATGACTTCGGGGACCTTCAGGACCTCTTGGATGGAGGCGATCCTGATGAATCCTCTGGTGATGCGCCCTCGACGTCTCCTTCTTTTACAAAGGGTGACAAACCTAAGAAGGACACTCCTAAGAAGGACAATCCTAAGCAAGATGCCTCTAAGCCTGTTGCAACAGAGGCGCCTCCCAAGCTCGTGTCGATGAAGGGAATTGACAACATTGTCTTGTTCGGAGTCGACTCGCGCGCGAACAATTTTAGGGGGCGTGCCGATGTCACCATGATCCTTTCGCTCAATCACAACACCAAAACGCTCAACATCGTCTCCTTGATGAGAGCTATGTATGTCAAAATCGGGACAGCGAAACACCCGTGGGGCATGCTGAACGCATCTTATTCGTATGGAGGTCCCAATCTTGCCGTGCGCACGATCGAGCGTAACTACGGAATTCCTATTAAAGGCTACGTGGCGATCAACTTCGGCTCGTTTACGCGGATTATCGATGCCGTGGGAGGCGTTCGCATTTCATTGACGGCTGCCGAAGCGAGGCACCTCGGACTGGAGCCCGGTTCTCAGGTGCTCAACGGCGCTAATGCGTTGCGCTACGCGCGCATTCGTAAGATTGACAGCGATTTTCAGCGCAACAGGAGACAGAGGAATGTAGTCAATTCCGTTCTGAGCTCCATGGGTTCCGGCGGCGTTGACATCTACAACGTCATCAATGTCGCGCTCGCCAACACAAGGACAAATCTCAATCTCCGCGACTATATGAAACCTTCCTACCTCTCCTACTCGCGCCGTCAGCTTCAACTGCCCGCCTTCAGCGATACGCGTCGTACTTACGTGAAGGGAATGGAGGTATGGCCGTTCAATATGGCGAAAACACATAAGAAGTTGGTTAATTTTCTGACGGGGAATTAGAGACTGAGCAAAGAGAGTCGCGACGACAATGCGCTTGATCGACATGCATCATTTCAAGGGGTAAAGGGTGTTTTCAAGGTTCTTGAAGAGGATGTTGACGAGGGATAATTTTCGGCAGTTCGCGATCAATCTCCTCTATGATGTGGCGGGCTCCTTTTTCTTTGCGATCGGCGTCTACAATTTTGCCGCCCATGCCTCTTTTGCGCCCGGCGGAGTCACCGGAATTGCGTTCATTTTGAGACATTATACGCAGTTGCCCATCGGTGCTTTGTCGTTGCTTTTGAATATTCCGATCATTTTGGTCGCTCTCAAAATTCTTGGGAAGAAGTATCTGGTACGTACTTTTCAGACGATCCTTGTCAATACGCTTTTTCTTGATGTGATCAGTCCGCGTTTTCCGATCTATCGAGGGGAACCGCTGCTTGCCGCACTGTTTGCCGGTGCACTTGCGGGACTCGGACTTGCCATAATTTATTCAAACAAGAGCAGCACCGGCGGGTCGGATCTGATCATTATGTCATTGCGCAAATTGCATCCTCATATGTCAGTCGGGCAGATTACAATGTTCGTTGACGGGATCATCGTCCTGTGTGGCGGACTTGTCTTCGGCAGGATCGATGCGGTTCTCTATGGCTTTGTCTTCAGTGCTGTGCTCATTCTGGTGATCGACAAAATAATGTTCGGATTTGTGTCGGGGAAAATGGCGGTGATCATCTCTGAAAAAGGCGAGTTGATTGCAAAACGAATAGGTGAAGATGTCGAACGCGGCTCAACGATTCTTCACGGGAAGGGCGCGTATTCGCGCGATCAAGTGCCTGTCATCTTGTGCGCTTGCAGTCGGGCTCAAGTACCGGAAGTCAAAAAGATTGTAAAGAAGATTGATCCCGAAGCGCTGATGATTGTTACGTCCTTTGACGAAGTCTACGGCGAAGGTTTTATGCCGATCGATGAATCATAAACAAGCTTAAGTAGAAAAATGAGGTCAAGATGAATTTTGCAAAAAAGAAGCGTACGATGTTGACTATAGTGTGTGTGGCGGCAATTCTCGTTTCCTTCGTATCTACAAGCGTGGCGTGTCGGAACAAAGAGGAGGCGCCGAAGAAGACGGGTACGCCGCAGACAAATGCGCTCGGTTATTCGAAAGCTCCCGCGTTTGAACTGACGGATCAGCTGGGGAATACACATCGGTTGGCGGATTATCGGGGAAAGGTTGTCTATTTGACTTTCTGGGCGAGTTGGAGCGATCCTTGTTGTTTGGAGCTGCCCGATTTGGAGCAGGTCTATCAAGATCGTGAGCAGAATCAGGGAGAGGTCGTCGTGCTAGGCGTCGTTTTTCCGTCTGAAACATCCGCCGCGGGCGAAGAGATGGATGAGCAAGATGAGAAGACCGTTGAGGAAATGAAAACGTTTCTGACGGAAAACGGTTTGACTTTTCCCGTGTTAATGGATGTAGGAGGAAAAACTTTTATAGAATATGAGATCACCGGTTTGCCGACGACGTATCTGATTGATCGAGAAGGTTTTTTCGTGGGCGTCATACCGGCATCGATCGATAAGGGCCTGATGGATCACTTCATTGAAGAGGCGCTGCATGCCGACAATGAAGTTGATTGAATACAGTTGATTGCTCTGATGCTATCAGGAGGGTGATTAGATGTTAGATATTGTCTATTTGGCTGCGTTAGCAAGAGCAGCGGAAAGACTAGGAGGGTGATTAGATGTTAGATATTGTCTATATCAGAAATAAGCCGCAGGAGGTAAGCGAAAAGCTCGCAAGGCGCGGTTTTATCATTGATTTTACGGAATTTTTGGAAGCTGATGCGGAGCGGCGCGCCAAGATGCATCAGAATGAAGAACTTAAAGCCGAACGCAACAGAAAATCGGCTGAGATTCCGATGATTAAAAAAAAAGGCGGCGACATTTCAGCGTGGACCGAGAGTCTTCGCCAGCTCAGTGATCAGATTAAGGAAAACGATATCCTGATCAACAAGATGACGGAAGAACAGCAGGAGTTCCTGAGAGTAATTCCCAACATCCCTGCCGATGATATTCCCGCCGGCGGCAAAGAAAACAACGAGGTCGTCACGGTATGGGGCGCTCCCATGCCGGTAGATCCCGCGATGAAAAATCACGTAGAGCTCGTCGAATCGACCGGAATGATCGATTACGAGCGAGGTGTCAAGCTTTCCGGCAGCGGTTTCTGGATTTATCGCGGAGCCGGCGCCGTTCTCGAATGGGCGCTTCTCAACTATTTCGTGAACGATCACTTGAACGACGGTTACGAGATGATGCTGACGCCGCACATTTTGAACTATGCATGCGGCTATGTCGGCGGACAATTCCCGAAATTCGAGGATGATGTCTTCCAACTCAAGGGGGGAAGCGGCGATTTTCAATTTATGCTCCCGACAGCGGAGACGGCCTTGACGAACTTGCATGCCGATGAGATTTTGACGGAAGCCGAGTTGCCGAAGAAGTATTTCGCCTATACGCCGTGCTATCGGCGTGAAGCCGGCTCATATCGTGCCGATGAGCGCGGGATGATTCGCGGTCACCAGTTTAATAAAGTTGAGATGTTCCAGTACACGCGCCCTGAAGATTCCGAGGAAGCTTTTGAAGAACTGGTACATAAAGCCGCACGACTCGTTGAAGGGTTGGGGCTCGTTCATCGTGTCAGCCGTTTGGCCGCGGGTGACTGCTCGGCGGGAATGCGTAAGACTTACGACATTGAGATCTGGATTCCAAGTATGCAGATTTATAAGGAAGTCAGCTCTGTCTCGACGGCTGCCGATTACCAGGCACGCAGAGGCAACATTCGCTTCAGAAGAGCGGACACGGGTAAAGTGGAGTTCTGCCACACCTTGAACGGTTCCGGACTTGCGACATCGCGCGTGATTCCCGCCATCGTCGAACAGTGTCAACAGTCGGACGGTTCGATCGTCGTGCCTGAAGTACTGAGACCGTGGATGCACGGCATCGAGGTCATTCGCCCGCTTGGCGAGAGCAATGGCTGATCGGTTTACGACAGTCCGACGCGAAGGCCTCTTCGAGTTTCTCGATCGCGGCTCGCGCTTTATCGGAATCTGTCGGCCAATCTCATCGGCCGATGAGGCGACAGCTCTCCTGGACGACGCGCGCGTCTTATATCCCGAGGCGACCCATTACGTCTACGGTTGGCGAATCGATTACCCCGTTCAGTTGCAGCGGTTCTCCGATGACGGAGAGCCGCAGGGTACCGCGGGCAGGCAAGTACTAGAGGTGATTCTGAGAGAGGAAATCGACCGCGTTGCCATCGTCGTCGTGCGATATTTTGGCGGCGTCAAGTTGGGCACAGGCGGCTTGACGCGTGCTTATTCTTATGGAGCGCGAGGAGCTCTGCTCGATGCGCAACCGATAGAGTATATTCGTTGCAGGACGTTTTCCGTCGTGACGGATTATGCTGTCTACCACCAGCTTTCAGGTCGCCTTGAAGCGAGCGGTTTTTTTCAGGAGACGCCCGATTTCGGCGCTTCCGTTCGTTGGATTGTCGGTACGACGGACGACCGCGTGGAGTCGCTTCACGAGATGATTATGAATTTTTCTTCCGGTGAAGCCTCGTGGGAGCCCGCCGGAGAGCGGTGGCTTGAATCGACGCTCATGATCGGAGATTCGCCGTCCGCCACGTGACGATCTTCAGTTATTTCGGTTTTTCCGGCGTGTATAATAGATAGACGACATTTACCGGCTTATCACATCGTTGTCGTGTAAAAACCGGCAAACGGACATCTTTTGGAGGCTTTATGGCTGGTCATTCAAAGTGGAACAATATCAAGCATCGCAAAGGCGCCGCCGATGAAAAGCGCGCCAAGATCTTTTCGAAGATCGGGCGAGAAATTCAAGTTGCCGTACGTTCAGGCGGCTCCGACCCCGAAAAGAACAACGTTCTTCGCGATGTCATCGCAAAGGCGAGATCGTATAACATGCCGAATGACAACATTCAGCGCTCCATCAGCCGCGCGGCGGGTGACAGCTCTTCCGATTTGATGGAGGAAATCCAATACGAAGGGTACGGTCCCGGCGGTGTGGCTGTCATGGTGCGTGTGCTGACGGACAACCGCAACAGGACGGCGGGAGAAGTGCGGCACATCTTCGATAAATACGGCGGGAATCTCGGGTCCGACGGATGCGTCGCGTTTCAGTTCGAGCGCAAGGGAACGCTCGTGATCGAGCGCAATGGCATGGTTGATGATGATCAGGTCTTTATGGATGCGCTTGAAGCAGGCGCCGAAGATGTCGATCTCGATCTTGAAGATGTCATCGAGATTACGACGGCGCCTACCGCGTTTGCCGCCGTGCGCGACGCGTTGGCACAAAAATACGAATTGGCAGCTCAAGAACTCGGCCCCATTCCTCTTACTTGGATAGAGTTGGAGGACGACGAGACGATTGCAAACATGACTAAGCTCATCGATCTCTTGGAAGATAACGACGATGTGCAGGAGGTATACCATAACTGGGCGCAGGAGGATGACGCTTAGCGATGATCTACGGTTGGTTTAAACGGCGACGCGATTTGCGCAAATCTGAAAAAGAGCGCGCGGCTGGGCTTCGGCGTGAGCGTGAATCGCATGTCCCCGAGCCGATTTTTAATCCGTTCGGAAGATTAGCCGACGCCGTCATCACTCAGATGAATGAGCGCACTATTGCGTATGAAGAGCAGACGCAGAACGAGATACGCGAGACGCTCGGAAATATTGCCGTCATCTCTTTCGTCGGGTCGAGCGGCACCGGAAAATCGACGCGCGCCATCAGTGTCGCGCGCGAGTATCAAATCGACTACATCATTGATGACGGTCTCTTGATCCATGGAGGAGCCGTTGTCGCGGGTGCTTCCGCCAAACGGGCGGAGTCTAAGATGGAGTCGGTTCGACAGGCGCTGTTTCTTGATCCGGCACGTGCCGAGAATATGCGACGCACCTTGGTCGAACGCCTTCCCAGCGCATTGATGATTCTCGGCACTTCGGACGCGATGCTGTCACGTATTTGCGAGAATCTCTGGCTCAACCAGCCGTCGATCAAGATCAGGATTGAAGATGTTTCGACGGAAAGTGAGCGAAACCAGGCGAAGCAGACGCGATTGTCGGAAGGTAAGCATACGATTCCGGTACCGAGCATGGAGATCAAACACGAGTTTTCAGGCTACCTGACCGAGCCTCTCGCGCGGTTATGGCAGCGATTCGATCTCGGTAGCGTCTTCAGTTCTTCAAGTGCGCAAAATCCTGCAGATTACGACCGTACCGTCGTGCGCCCGACCTTCTCGACGCTCGGCAGTTACGCAATGTCCGATCAGGCGATGAAGGATCTCGTCAGCGTTCTCGCGTTGAAAGTCGACGGCGTGGAAGATGTCGTCTCTCAGAAAGTACATAAGGAGCCGTACGGCGTCATACTCGATCTCGATCTGGCCATTTTTTACGGCTCGAGCACGCAGTCCGTTTTGGCGGAGACTCAAACAGCTGTCAGCGCGGGTGTAGAGCTGTTTACCGCCGTCAACGTCCTCGCTGCGAATGTCCGCGCCGTGCGCGTTACGATGGAACGAAGCGCCGCGTCGGCGACTTAATGGCAAGAATCATTCCGTCACCGAAGCTCATCTCAAGACAATTTATCAGAAAGATTTTCGCGTGTCTCGACCGTCACCCGATATCGGGAAAGGCGGGCTCATCTTACCCGGAGACGCGTCCGTATTTGTTTCGTATATGGCTTTCAAACGAGCGCCCAGCTCACGAACGAGCATGTACGGAGTCGACAAATAAGGGCGCGGGTTTGTCGCGTAACCGACGCAATCCAACCCGAGCTTATCTCCGATGTACAGCGCTCGCTGCAGATGGAATCGCTGTGTCGCGATGACGGCTGTTTTTGCTTGAAAGACATGGACGGCGCGGTACATGGAGTCGTACGTATCGAGTCCGAAGTGATCCATGAAAATGGCCTCGTCGGGGATTCCTTGTGCAAGGAGATATTTGCACATGACGAGAGGCTCATTGTAGTTATCTTCGCGGTGATCACCGGTCACGAGGATGCGATCCGACACGCCGGCGCGGTATAATTCAACGGCGCCGTCAAGCCGATCCTGTAACATAGGTGAAGGTCTGCGGTTTCCGAGGATCTGCGCACCGAGGACGATGATGCAGTCGACATCGCGCGGCAGATCTTCGATTTTGAACGTACGGGCGTTTCCTTTGATCGAGATATAGGCATAGACAAAGAGAACAGAGCTCGATACTGCAAGTAGGATTCCCAACACGATTGCCATGATTCTGATGACGACTCGGAACCACCGACGGTTCGTCCACTTTCCTTTTCGTTTCATGTTATTCATCGGCTCATGTTAAAATAATTTCAGTTAATTGTCCAACCGGCGGAGGGTTTTCATGAGAGGTTGTTTTCGAGGTAAAATAGCGTGGCGTCCACTGTTGGCGGCGGCATTCGTTCTGTTATTCACAACATTGTGCGCATGCTCTTCCCACAAACCTCCAGTGCCTTCAGAGACAGGATCCGAGAACCGAGTGCCGGAGCCGTTTGTCACGGAGACTACTTTGCCGGATGCTCCGGTCCTTGTGAGGGGGCTGCCGGGTGATCGTGAGGATCGCATAACGGTCGCGGTCAACAATCCCGATTCATTCAATCTCAATCCCTTTGCATCGGGAACGCACCTCTTTCCCGTCGACCCTTCCGGATATCACCAGCCAGTTTACCAGACATTGTTCGTGTTCGAACCGGTGCTCCTTTCGTACCGTCCAGTTCTGGCCAAAGCTTTTGAATTTAGCGACCGCAGCATCCACATTTTACTGCACGAAGACATAACGTGGCACGACGGCTATCCTCTCACGGCACAGGACGCCTTGTTCACGATAAGTGTCCACCAAAAATGGGATACGGACAAGGGGAAGATTTTCTCTCGTTACATAGCGGGCATGAGTACGGAGGGTGATGACTTGCTCAAGCTTTCTATTGAAGAGGATGAGAAAAATGCCGCCTGGCTCGTGCTGGATGAGCTTTCGCGTATGCCGGTCGTCGCGTCGCATGTTTGGTCGGATGCCGTCACCGACACGTCCAACGCGGATTCTTTTCTCGACAAATCGATTCGCATGGTGGGTACGGGACCATGGAAGTTTTATCAGGAGGATGCCGGTTCCATTTCTTTTTCTAGGCATACAGGCGGCAAAGACTCCGATCCGCCGTTTTTTACAGTCTTAAAGTATGCGCAGGCATCTTTTGCATATTGCGCCATTGAAAGCTCGGAGATTGATTTATTGATCGGCGACGTTAACGCGGGGAGAGAGAAATTACTCATCGACCATCCGGTCGCAGGCAAGCAAGATCATCCGGACTTGCATTACGTCTATTCAGGACAAGTTTCGGGCGGACTGGCGATCAATTATGCGAGCCGACCGGAACTCGGACGACGAGCTTTTCGCCATCTCCTCGTCGCCATTGCCAACCCCGATGAAACAGGCGGGATGTGGTCGGATTACCCGATCCAAATAGCGCGAACAGATATTTTGTCCACTCCCGCCATCATGAAGAAACTGAATCGAGGTGCGCTGGAGTCAGTTTCCGGCGAAGTGTCGGATGATCTTGTGAATGCATTGATTGAGGCGGCGGGCATGACGCGCCTGCCGGGAGAGGAGATCTCTTTGGACGATGAACCTCTCAGACCTTTGACCCTGACCTATCCCGTACAGTCCGATCGCATCGCGGCTGCTTGTTCTCGCTACGCGGAGCTGGCGGCAGAGCAGGGACTCACAGTACTCTTACAGCCTGTTGCGAAGAGCGCATGGCAAAGCAAGTTAACGAACGGTGAGTATGAGCTCGCTTACATGGAATCGTCGATCAATGAGACATTCGTTGAGACAGTCGAAAGGGTTGCGAGCATACCGAGCAGGAAAGACGGTAAGTCTATTGCGGGAAGAGAGTTCGATGTCATGCGAGCGCAAGCCTTGCTCGACAATCTTCCTTCCGTCTATTCTCGACGCGAAATGACTGCCTATTGCCAAGAACTTGCGGAATGGATGCTTCAAGAACGGCTGTTTGTTCCGTTGGGAGCGGGGTATTCGAAGGTCGCCCTGCAAAATAGAGGAATTCAGAGTCATCTGCCGTTCGACTCGCTCTTTACGTATCGCGCTTACACGCGTCCGAGTCAGTGACAGCCATTCCGCTTTTCTTTCTCATGCCGGAACTTTACGTATCGCGCTTACACGCGTCCGAGTCCGCCGGCGAAATAATCACCCGCTACAAAATTTCTTCTCAACTTGTGCCGTCTTTAGGCTATACTGTTCTCAAGTGAGAGAATGATTCATCTCGGGAGGAGTATCCTATGAAAAAGAGGATTGAATCAGCATAATTTTTCATAAAACTGAAAGGAAAGTATTTTATGGATCAATTGAACATGACTCTTATCGTTTCATTTGCGATCAGTATTTTGGCGTTTATCGTGGCTTGGCTGCTTTATCGCTGGCTGACCGGGATCAAGGTTGAGAACAAGCGAGCGCTTGAATTATCGGAGTTGATTCGCGAGGGATCCAACACATTTCTCAGGCGAGAGTATCGTTATCTGTCGTATTTTGCTGCGGTAGTCGCTTGCCTGATTTTACTTTTCTTGCCGAAACCGATTTGGCAGGGCGAAGTACTGGACAACGTCTTGATGGTATTAGCCTATATCACCGGAACCGTTTTCTCCGGATTGGCGGGGAAGATCGGCATCGCCGTTGCCACGCGCGCCAATGTGCGCGCAGCCGAGGCTGCCGCCAAGCACGGAAGGAGCCTTTCTTTCCTCAGCGGTTTCCGCGGAGGAGCCGTTATGGGCATGGCCGTTGTTGGTGCCAGTCTCTTGGGAGTCTGCGCTATTTACGCTCTTACCGGCGACGCGATGACCATATTGGGCTTCAGCTTCGGTGCGAGCACCATGGCGTTGTTTGCTAAAGCCGGCGGCGGTATTTTTACGAAAACTGCGGATATCAGTGCCGACCTCGTCGGCAAAGTGACCTTGGGGTTGCCTGAAGATGATCCTCGCAATCCTGCCGTCATCGCTGATAACGTCGGCGACAATGTCGGCGACGTGGCGGGCATGGGAGCGGATTTGTTCGACTCCAATGTTGCCGCTATGGCGGCCGCCTTGGTGATGGGGATTTCGCTTGACCAACAGGCGGGCGGCAACCTTAACGTCATGGCCGTCTTTAGTTATGCGGCTGTTGGATTATTGGCATCCATCATCGGCGTCGGCACGCCTCGTCTGAAAGAGGGCTCCAGTCCGACGAACGTTCTGAATTTCAGTACTTACGTGACGACGGCCGTGTTTATGGTTTTGACTGCCGGTTTGACGGCTCTCTTAGGTTTTTCCTGGAGAGTATGGGGAGCTGCGGCCGTCGGTCTGGCCGTCGGTCTGATCATCGGTTTGACAACCGACTATTTTACGAACGACGAGCGTCCTCCGGTTCAAGCCGTGGCCAATATGTCGAAATCGGGTCCCGCTTTTACCATTCTATCAGGTATTTCCTACTCCTTCATCAGTGTTCTCCCCGCCATGCTCGGAATCGCGGTTGCCTCTTTGGTTGCCTATTTGTTATGCAATCCGTTGGGTGAAGGTTATGCCATGTACGGCATCGCCATGTCGGCTGTCGGCATGTTGTCCATCGTGGGCATGATCGTCTCGAATGACGCTTACGGACCGATCGTCGACAATGCGCGCGGCTTGGTTGAAATGGCGGACTTGGGCGAAGATGCGCTTGAAATAACGGACGAGCTTGACAGCGCGGGCAATACGGTCAAAGCGATCACAAAAGGATTTGCCATCGGCGCGGCAGGGTTAACGGTCATTTCCATGTTGGGCGCTTACATGACCGAGGTCAATGGCGCGGCCATTGAACAGGGAATCATCAAGGCGGGAGAAACTCTCCTTCAGGGCTTTGACATCATCGACCCTCTTGTCTTTTTCGGCTTGATTGTCGGCGCTGCCGTTCCGGCAGTCTTCTCGGCCATGTTGATGCGCGGCGTAGATAGAAATGCCGTGCGAATGGTTGGAGAAATCCATCGCCAGTTCGATGAAATCGAAGGGCTGAAAGAAGGCGCGGAAGGTGTTGCTCCCGAGTATGACAAATGCATTTCCATCGCGACCGACGGGGCACTGAAAGAACTCATCCCTGCCGGCCTCTTTGCGATCGTGGCGACGATCGTCGTCGGTTTTGTCGGAGGCGTTTCGGCCATTGGCGGTTTCCTGACCGGCAACATCGTCAGCGGTCTCTTGCTCTCGCTCTTCATGTCAAATGCAGGAGGTCTCTGGGACAACGCCAAAAAATACGTTGAGGCGGGTAACTGCGGCGGTAAAGGATCGGAAGCTCATAAAGCTGCTGTTGTCGGCGATACCGTCGGCGATCCCTTCAAGGATACGGCCGGACCTTCCATCAATACGCAAATTACCGTGGTGTCTTTGCTCGCTTCTTTGATGGCATCTCTTTTCCTTGCGTTCTCGCTGTTTAGCTGATGTAAAGGGAGTTCGTTTGTTGATTGTATTTGACGAATAATTGGTTCAGATACTAAATTGAATGAAAGATAGCAAGTAAAACCGCTGAACGACCATGTTTCAGCGGTTTTGCATCCGGTAGGAGTAAAACCGGCGCCGTGGATTTGGTCTGTCATGATCTAGTCGGAACCGAAAGGTATAACGATACAACCCGTCGGATGGACACTTTTTCTTCATACTGTTCTATGTCCAATATCCAAAATGTTGTGATCCCTCGTCCGACTCCTCTGGGACAGTCTCGGGGAAGGGTTGCGACGACGGATTTGGCGGAGCGGTGGAGGAAGATGGCACTGTATTCGGATTCCGGTGCAACACTTTAGTAATAATGAAACAAATCCCGTAACTGCACGGCTCCGAGATTTGTTTGTGGTTATAAAAATTAGATCATAAGCATAAAATTAGTTGAAATGACAAGCGCCGGATGCTACAATATCACCACTGTACGACTCAATATAATATCGTCAGAGATGTTGGAGGGTGGGGAAGAACGAATGGTTCCTCTGGTAAATCAAATTGGTTCCCCAATTTATAAAAGATTTTTTAGCCTTGCCTGTATTCTATAGGTAGGGCTTTTTTTGGGTATATTTGATCGCCTGAAAAAAGATAGGGGTGGTTCTGAACGCAGTTCAGTTTATATATAAGGAGATGCCACTAAGGAAAAAGAGGATACAAAAGGAGATGTCATTATGAAAAAAGACCAGCATGCCATCGGATATCTACCCGATGAGCGGCCGCCATTTTGGAAACTGATACTATACGCCATTCAGCAATTTATTGTCATGTTTCCCGCGACCGTTACGGTTGCATTGATTACCGGCTTTCATGTTTCGACGACCATCTTTGCGAGCGGTCTTGCCACCTTATGCTTTATTCTGGTAACAAAAGGGAAAATCCCGCTGTACTATGGATCTAGCTTCTCTTACATTGGTGCGATCGGCGGACTGATGGCGTCCGAAGCCCTATTCGGGATGAGCCTTAACGAAAAGATCGCAATTGCGCAGTTCGGTATTGTCATGTCCGGACTTGTTTCCATTGCCGCCGGTATTATCGTGAAAAAAGTTGGAAGAGACGCTATTGAACAACTCCTTCCTGCGACGATTACCGGTCCGGTTGCCATGGTTATCGGCTTGACGCTGGCGGGGAATGCTCTCTCTGACGCAGCCTTTGCGCCTGAGGTCGCCGAGTCCCAGGCTGTCCTTGCATCCAATATGGCTTGGACGATTTCACTGGTGACCCTTCTGGCGACCATTTTCTTCTCCGTCTATTTGAAGGGGATGCTGAGTCAACTTCCGCTGTTGCTGGGTCCCATTGTTGGTGTCATCGTTGCCTATATTGTGAAGGGTGCAACCGGCATTGATTTCTTTAGGGTGCTCTCGGACAACCCCGACGCCGGAATCTTTGCACTTCCGGTCTTTACCCTTCCCAAACCAAGCTGGATGTCGGTTGCGGCGATCATGCCGATTGCCATCGCGACCATTCCGGAATCCACCGCGCACGTCTATCAGCTTGACATCTATGTCAACGAACTTGCCAAAAGGAAAGGCAGCAAGAAGAAGTATGACATCGCGGATCGACTGGGAGACAACCTGATCGGTGACGGAATTGGCGACATGGTAGCTGGAGCCGTCGGTGGTCCTGCCGGCACCAATTACGGGGAAAATATCAGCGCAATGGCGATTACCAGAGTGTTTTCCATTCCGGTTCTGGCTGCGACAGCCATCCTCGCGATGGTTATCTCATTCTTTACTCCGCTTGTAAACGCCATCTATGCTATACCAATTCCGGTTATCGGCGGTCTGGAAGTCTATCTGTTCGGTGCTATTGCCGCACAGGGAATCGCGATCATGATTGACAAGAAAGCTGATATGTTCAGTTCCAAAAACATCGCGGTGATCGCGACGATTATGACCATCGGTATTGGAGGACAATACGCGTTTGGTGGATCCATTCCTTTCTTCGGGATCGAGGTTCCCTGTATTGCAGGCGCCGCGATCTTCGGCATTGTGTTGAATCTGCTCCTGAGCATTGGAGAGAAGAAGAAGAAAGCGCCAGCAGAAGTGGAAGAAAAGGACGCGTAACTAGTCCGGTAACGTAACCTGCAAAAAAAGTTTCGGGGGGTGTCTCAAAAGGGGCTCCCCCTTTTTGAGTTGAGGGTAATGAAATAAAAAGGAAAAG
>MTKW01000692.1_pt1 | contig 17202 bp, 11 predicted proteins | sample 1042761 | NCBI WGS metagenome assembly MTKW01 (sample SAMN06205366, study PRJNA360243) | anaerobic digester metagenome | biome: Wastewater treatment plant; feature: Anaerobic digester sludge; material: sludge; isolation source: anaerobic digester fed with sludge from wastewater treatment plant ... | reverse complement strand
CATACATGCCCAAAACACATAGGGCAGCAATCATTATTCTTCTGTGTGTTTTCATCTTTTTACATGTTTTGTTTTTATTCATAGAAATCATATTCATTACTTTACTTTATCCAGATTAAGATATCCGATCTTATATTCGATTTCAGGTAATGGATATGATTTTTTATTTTTCCGAAAGTTGAACATCAACCCATACAGGCCGATGATCCGAAGCCATCGATTCATTTTCAACGCAGGTCTGCAAAACCGTGATACGGAATAGAGAATTCTTTTTGAAAAAGATATAATCGATGCAGTTGCGGGGATTATCCGAAGGGAAAGTTGGCCGAGAAGGGTCATTCAGTATTTCCCATGTCTTTGCGAGTTCAGCGATTTCGGGGGATTCCGGCGTTGCATTCAAATCGCCGGCCAGAAAAACAGGCTTGGTCGTATATTTTCTAATCGTCTCCTCGACAACTTCAACCGAAGACAATCGATCGGGCTGCCTGAGCGACCAATGGGTGCAACACATCACGTAACCGGGCAATTCAACCACCAACAGGCTCCTTTTCTCCTCACTACCCGGAAGCGATACGGTTTCTTTTCGCAACGGCTTCTCTTTACTTAATATGCCAATTCCGTATTTACCACCCTGATAGTCAATAGATGAACTGTAAGAAGCGTACATGCCAAGCCTTTTTGCCAGTTCGTCAAGAACCACTTTGCCTTGGCTGCGTTCCGTGGCACTGTCCAGCTCCTGAAGAGCCACACAATCGGGATCGATTCGCCTGATCACACCGGCTATACGATCGTAATTAACCACCTCATCCATTCCTCGTGCATTGCGTATGTTGTAGGAAAGAATTCGAATCTTCCCCGAATCCGATTTTCGCTCCCCTTGCCGGAAGAGATCAACATTAGTAAACAAAAACAAAATTGCTGCACTTAAAAAATAAGCGACAAAATAGCCGGTCTTCATTTTATTACGATAAATTTTTTTACTTTAGTAAACGGAGATGTAATCATCGCCTGCTTCGCGAAAACACATCCTTTCAATTGATTTTCAATCAACCTATCTGCACCAATCAACAGAACTGACCCCATCCGATTACAATATTCATTTAATCGATTATCAATCAAATCTAAATAAATTGCTTTCAAATATACGACTTAAATTTTAAAATTTAAGTGCTATCAACAAAAAGAGGGTGTCTCAAAAGTAGGGACAGCCTCTTTTTTTAATTGGATATTGTGATAAAAATATGAAGAAAAAAATTTGCAGGAATGTTTGTTTTTTTTGTATCTTTATAGCTGTAAATCAATAAAATGAGATATGTCGAGAGTAGCTTTTAAATCCAATGAACAAGGACAAATAGTACTTTTCCCTGCCAGTTTGGAGGAAAAAGTACCACAAGATTCTCCTGCCCGCCTGGTCAATCAAATAGTCGATAATTTGGATATTGCTCAAATCATTGATACCTACAAGGGAGGAGGAACGAATGCCTATCATCCGCAAATGATGCTGAAAGTAGTTTTGTACAGTTATTTGAACAATATTTATTCGAGCCGTAAAATAGAGCAAGCACTTGCCGACAGGATCAGTTTCATGTGGCTTTCAGGCGGTCAGCAGCCGGATCACAACACCATCAACCGTTTTCGTTCCTGCCATTTAAAGGAGGATATTCATCGGATATTTACGCAAGTTGTCCTTATGCTGGTAGATATGGGATATTTAAGTTTGGATGTAATTTATGTTGACGGGACCAAGATAGAATCCCGAGCCAATCGTTACACCTTTGTCTGGAAGAAGACCGTAGAAAAGAATAAGGCAAAACTGGAAGAAAAAATCCGCAAGATACTCGAACAGGTAGAAGAAGGGATTGCTCAGGACAATCGAATGGAAGATCAGCCCACCATGCCTATCAACAGTGAAGAACTACGCCGGAGGATAGAAGCCCTTAACAGGGAGAACCGCACAAAGGCGGGACAAAAAGCCATAAAGACACTCGAAGAAAAACATTTGCCCAAGCTTGAAGAATATGAAAATCATCTGGGCCATATTGGGAGAGAGAAAATCAATTTTTCACACATTACGATTTTTACCCAAATCGGACAGATACACTAACTTTTATTCCGTTTATGAAAGGATTCTGCGAACGGTATGGTTTTTACCCGAATAAAGGAGTTGCCGATTCAGGCTACGGGAGCGAAGAAAATTACGAATTCATGGAGGAAAACCGGATTGAACCTTTTGTCAAGTACAACTATTTTCACAAGGAAGAGAAGAAAGCATTCAAAAACAATGCTTTTCTTGCTCAAAATCTATATTACAATCAAAAGGAAGATTACTTTGTTTGTCCTATAGGGCAGCACATGAAAAAAGTAGGAGACACTACCCGGACAACGGATAGCGGATATGTTTCAAAAATAAGTATTTACCAAGCCGAAAACTGTAATGGTTGTCCGCTGCGGTGTTTATGCCACAAGTCCAAAACCAATCGGAGGATGGAAGTAAATCATAACTTAAACAGGCACAAGCAGAAAGTCAGAGAACTGCTTACCTCACCCGAAGGTCTCTTTCACCGAAGTCAACGACCGATAGAACCTGAGGCGGTTTTCGGACAAACGAAATACGATAAAGCCTACATTCGATTCCGACATGTTGGAGGAGAGAAAGTCAAAGCCGACTTTGCTCTCTTTGCCACAGCATTCAACATAGGAAAATTATACCGCAGAATAAACAAACGAATCGAAAAAGAGCAAGAAAATCAACAAAACGACAAAAAATGGTTGTTGAATACGTTTATTGCTATTGTTATTTTCCTCTCATTCCAAAAAACTAAAAACAGAGTAACCTCAAATCAAAATTTAACCCTTTATTCAGCTGCTTAATCTAAAAAAGAAAGTGCCCTTTTGAGACACCCTCAGGAAACTAACTTGGAATTTATTTTAAAATGGTATACTTTTGGGGTGAAATAAACACCTAGTTCATGGTAAGGAACATTGTATTTCAAAACATAATACACCGATTTGAGAATGGAATGGGCAACAGCCACTATCGCTCTTTTTTTACCTCGTCGGGCGGCCAAACGATGATAACGCGCATGATAAAACGTATCCTTGGTGCGTGATGCGCCCCATGCAGCTTCTACCAGGGTTGTTTTGGCTTGTTTATTCCCGTGGGTGGTTCGACCACTTTTTTTTTACCCGCACTTTCGTTATTTCCAGGGGATATCCCTACCCAGCTTGCCAGGTGTTTTTCGCTTGTAAAAACTTCCATATCCAGTCCGATTTCAGCGATAAGGTCTTCAACGGTTTTGTGGCTTAATCCCGGAATCTCCCGAAGGAGTTCCAATACATTTTCGTAAGGCGAAAGCATTTGCCGTATCTTTTGATTAAGCTCTTCTATTAAAGATTCAATATGCCGGTTGTGTGAGCGGATGGCCCCCAACAGATAGATGTGGTGATCGGTGATATTTCCGTTACAGGCTTCCCCAAAGTTCCTCTTTGGTTACTCCAATTTTTCCATGATAAACTTCATCTATATCCTCGATGGTTACCTTTTTGCCTTCACACAGCTTGTCAATCAGTTTGGTGGTTGTAATCCCCGAAGTATCGCTTAATACACTCGAGAGTTTCACGTTACAATCTTCCAAAATACGAATGATCCGGTTTTTGTTGGAGGCCACATCCTGGATTAATTTCTTGCGGTAACGGGTTAGATCCCGTAACTCCCGCTGCTCGCATGGTGGAATGAAACTCGGCTTTAACAATCCGGCAATCAGGAGCTTACACAACCACCAGCTGTCTTTTTTGTCCGTCTTATGTCCGGGAACGTTCTTAACGTGCCGGGCATTGACTATCCAAATAGTGATACCTGTTGGCTCAAGGATGTTATAAACCGGCTTCCGGTAAACTCCCGTACTCTCCATCGCTATGTAAGTAATCTTGTTTTCCACTAACCAGTCTTTCAATTCTGTCAAAGATCTCGTGAACGTCCCAAATTCTCGGGTGGTACGTTCTAACCCTTCGCCATCTATGGTGGCTACTACCATTTCCTTGTGTACGTCAAGCCCACACCCGCGGCTGACTACTTGTTCAAATGTTACTGTTTCCATTGTGGACTAAAGTTTAATGGTTCGTTATAAATCACCTTGATGGTGGTGACAAAACTAATTAAAATCAGTCAATATGGAATCAGCGAACCTACTAAATTTTCATCCGCTTGGGTGTTCTAAAAGCAAACATGGAGGTTTTATACGTAAATATTTAAATTGTAATATGCTCGTTACTAATTAATTAAAATTCCAGCTATCTTTATTTCATATGACTTTGGAAAATGTCTGTTATGTATCATCCGTTTTTTATTACGTTAAATTTTGCAATCACCCTCCTGGATATTCCCTATTCAATCCATTTTTGCCATTTTGTATGGTTATCTCCTGCAGATTGTACCATCATTTCTACGAATTGCATTCCTCTTACCCCATCATATACGGTAGGAAAGTCGGTAATCAGTTCACCCGGATTGCTACCGTTTTCTCTGGCCATGACGGCCAGGGCAAAATTGCGGTAAATATTGGCAAAGGCTTCGATGAATCCTTCGGGATGGCCGGCAGGGGTCCGGGTATTCCATTTAGCCAGATCGCTTAGAAATTCATTGTTGCCCATGTACAGTTCTTCAGCGGGCTTATCACCCCATCTCAGGATCAATCTGTTTGAATCCATCTGTCTCCATTCCAATCCGCCTTTATCGCCATACACACGAAGGCGGATATTGTTCGCCTCACCGGTGGCTATCTGGGTAGCCATCAGCACTCCGGTAACTCCCCCTTCCATTCGCAGCAAGGATGCCCCGTCGTCGTCCACCAGGCGTCCTTCCACGTACGTTTGCAGGTCGGCGCACACTTCCCGTACTTTCAGTCCGGTAACGTATTCTGCCAGGTGCCAGGCATGCGTTCCTATGTCGCCCATGCATCCGGCCTTGCCCGCGGTCTTTGGATTGGTCCTCCATCCGGCATTATTCCCTTCCTGCAGCTCTATGCGTTGTGACAGCCATCCCTGTGTATATTCCACGTATACTTTACGCAGTTTACCCAATTCTCCGTTGGCAATTCTTGCTTTAGCCTCTTTGACGGCCGGATACCCTGAATAGACATGGGTCAGTGCCAGAATCAATCCTGTCTTTTCCACTTTCTCTTTCAGCTTGAGGGCTTCTTCCAGTGAAAAAGTCATCGGTTTATCGATAACCACGTGAAACCCTCTTTCCAATGCCATCATAGCGGGTTCAAAATGCCACTTGTTCGGTGTGACAATGGTTACAAAATCCATCCGTTCTTCGGCAGGCAGTTCCATCTCTTTTTCGAACATCTCCTTGTAGGTATCGTAAACCCGATGATCAGGGAGGAAATATTCCCTGCCTGAACTTCTGGAGATTTCAGGATTGACACTAAAACAGCCACAAACCAGCTCAATATAGTTGTCCATAAAGGCTGCACGGCGGTGTATGGCTCCGATAAAGGCATCGCTTCCGCCGCCAATCATGCCCATTTTAAGTTTTCTTTGTTTCATATTTATGTAATATTTATGTAGGTGAATTTAATTTGAATTTGAAATTAAAAAGAAAAGTCATACTCGATGTCCCACTACGTCGTCTCTGGTAGCGTTCCTTTTATATCATATCTCTATCATATCTCTTCTTCACATCTTCCCTGAACAAGAACAGAAACCCTGTCAGGAAAACGATTGCCATCGTGAAAGGAACCGTCCATATGGATACCCAGTTGTAGTTTCCTTGTGCGGAATAGAAGTCGACCACGTTTCCGGCAATCAACGTCCCTAGATATTTGCCCACCCCATACGTGGCGAAAGCGATTAGACCCTGAGCGGAGTTACGCAGCGACGAGGGCGCCTTTTCATCCACGAAAAGCTGCCCGGCAACAAAAAAGAAGGTGAAGCAGAACCCGTGAAGAGGCAACACAGCGTAAATGAATCCGTTTTGCCCGGTGTGTGCTCCCAGCGTGAAAAGCCCGTACATCAGTATCCATGCTGCGATAGCTGCGACGATACTGCCCTTGTACCGTAATTTCAGGAAGAAGATCGGGAAAGTGAACAGGAAGATCACTTCGGCAACCTGACCAAGACTCATGGCGGCTGCCGCATTTTCGATCCCCACGTCGGTAATGAAAAGGTTTGTAAAGGAGTCATAGAATGCCAGCGGGATGCAGATGAGCGCCGAGAAGACGAGCAGGACCAGGAAAGACCTGTCTTTGGTCAGTTTAAACGCGTCGAACCCGAGTAATTGACGTACGCCTGCTTTTTCAACATTCCGTGCAGGAGCGTTATAAGGTAGGGTCAACGCATATACTCCGGCCAGCAGGGAGATGCCTGCGCCGATCAGGAAAGGGGTGGAGTAAGACTCAATCTTTAGGGCACTAATCAGAAGCCCTGAACAGATCCACCCAAACGATCCGAAAAGCCTTATCCTTGAAAACTCTTTCGCTGGCTCCCGCAGGTTCGCGAACGATATGGAATTAGTCAATGACATTGTCGGCATAAAGCAGATACTGTAGAGCAACAAAACGGGGAAGAACAAGGAGAACGATTCGATCCGGGTCAGGGAAAAAAGCAGGATAGCTCCCACGATATTCAGGAATGCCAGCACCCTGTTTGCCGAGAAAAACCGGTCGGCGATCATCCCCACGATCACCGGTGAGATGATGGCTGCTATGGCGGCGGTGCTGTAGGCCAGTCCGATTTGAACTCCGGAAAACTCGAGGGTTCTTCCTAAATAGGTTCCCATGGTCACGTACCATGAACCTTGAATAAAGAACTGTAAAAACATCATAGCGGATAACTTCGCCTTATTCGTATTCTGCATAGAATTATTTTTTAGTAATGAATTGAGTAGTGTTAAAGAGGAAGTTCTATTAGGATTTCTTCCCCTTCATTAATAATTTTTTCTATGATTAATTTGTTGTCAATTATTACGTCGATTTTAATTTTCTTACCTTTACGAGAGACGTTCAGATCGAAATTATTTCCAAATGCTCTAATTTTTTTCAAACTCATTTTATTCCAATTTTTTGGCAAACTCGGCATTAGAGTGAATGAATGAAGCCCGACCGGACGAATACCAAATAACCCTTCCGTTATAATACGGCAATAGAGTCCACTCTCTGCAGCCAAATGTCTTTGATTACCTTCCGGCCATGCTTCAATAGCATACGGAACATGCTCTCTCAACAGGCGTTGTGTTGAATAATGCTTAAGATACTTCATCCCTTTTTCTGTTTCACCACTTGCTAATACTCCACGCAAAGCGTACAATGTAGACCGATCCCAAAAAGTTTCACTTCCAGCTTGAGTCAGTAACCCGTTTTCTGTCCAAAGATGAGGTGAAAATAGTGCTTTAATAGTTTCTTCTTTCCGGTCATAAATACCTACAGTAAGAGGAATACAAATCCAAGAACGGAGCACGTTATTTTCTTTGTAGTACTTGTATGTATTGAAACCTTCAACTGTTCCTCCGAAATAATCTTCTATGGCTTGACGTAATTCCTTTGCCTGTTTCTTATATGATTGGATCTGAGAGGCTGGTTTGCCTAAGTCTTTTCCAAGATACGTTGCTGAAAGCAGAGCATCATAATATAAGCATGAAGTAGTGAGATTGGCATCTCCAGAAGGAAATCGGTTCTCAAGTTCATCTGTATCTGAAGTGACAACGCCACATTCATTTAAATTTCTCCGACAATATTCAAGACACCATTCTAATAATGGCCATAATTCAAATGCTTCCTGTTTATCTCCTCTTGCCAACGCATATCGAGCCACGCCATAAGCGATCATAGCGCCATCACCACGATCACCTGCCCCATTCCAGATATCAGTTCCTTCTGCTATAATCGAACTAGGAATTGGCTTGTAATCATTATTCATATATCTAGCGAAATGCTGAAAAGAGTTATATGCAGAGATATTTCCAATATCATAACCCAGAAATGGGAAAAAAGGATTGATATATTCTGCTTCGTCATTTGCCCAAATAGCAGCATAGTATGACTCTCCTCCCGGTCCGTGCATATATCCCCCCTTTGTTTTATAAATACTTTCAGAACCGCGTATTTTTGCAAAAGAGAACATTGTATTTATTACCGGATCAGGTGTTTCTAGAACTAAGTTGTCTTGTAACTCAGATATTAAATCTTTTCTTTTAATCAGTTCCTTTTCAACATCAATAGCCTGTGCGGTATGATCATTTTTGTATGCCTTGAAATCAGCGTAGAAAATTACAGAATCTCCAGCTTCAATCGATGTACCGGGCACACCAGATACCGTTGCCTCAATTATGTATTCACCATCAACTCCTTTTTCAGGATCTGTCTTAATAATTGAATTAGCACTAGGAACCTCAACCAAAACTGCCTGATCTCCCACATTTTGCAGAACATACTTTTCACAATAAGCCGGTTCCTTGGTTGATGGAAATAGATGTCGAGTAAGTTTTAATTTCCCATTCTGCAAGGTAGTGAATTCACTTTCCACTATCAAAATACCGTCCAGGGTTACATTCTTTACTTTTTCCTGGGTTAATCGTCTTGTATTCACTGTGATCATGTCACCCACAATATCCCACCCGAAGCGTCGCATGAGACTTGCATGAGTATTGTTCGGAATTGTTCGCAACATGGGCCAAACGAAACTGCGCTCTAATACAAAAGCTCCTTCTTGATCTACTCCATACCTGAGAACGACAGAAACCTGCTCACCACTCATCTCAATATGGTCATAATGAGGTAAGCGAGAATCAATATTCCAAGTGATGCCTCCTGATGTGTTAATTTCCCAACGGTTTTCTTCTTGATTTATTATTGTAAATCCATTCAAAACGAAGAGTTTGCAAATGAAAATTAGGATTATTTTTTTCATAAGATTATTAATTTTTAAAAGTATTATTATATGGGATTTGCATTAGTTAAACTCATTGACAATTGTGTTAATGTTTTTCCATTTGTAAATTCGGTTGCTAACAATAAAACATATTGTTTTAAATGTTGCAAGTCTGTCTTTCTCCCTGTTTAACTTCAATATCAATATAAGAGTAAATATTTCCCATTAGATCAACTCCATATTTTGGAGTATATGATTTCCCATTTAAATAAATTTTATTGTATTCTCCATAAAAAGATACTCTCCAGTTTAAAATATTCTCACTGTTATTTATGAAAATGGATTTATGATTTCCTTCATGTCTTATATTTTTATTAATGAATCAAAAATCGATAAATTTGATACTTCAGCCCATTCTTCGTTTGAAATTAACTGAGGTAATGTCTGTATTATGTTTAAGGAAGCTTTAGGATGTATTCCCATAAAGCCGTCTATTAATCCTTCAATTACACCGAATGATGCCCCTGGGTATTTATTCCTTTTGTTATTTCTTAATAAATACAACATTTCATAAGCTTTCTCAGGCATCCGATACCTATAAAGTAAAGAGGGTAGGTGAGATAAGTTTTCTACGTTTGATCTAGTTCCTAAAATTCTGTTAATGAGTCTGCTCCGAAACCCCCGAAACCTGATTTTGATGGTTTACAAGTCACTGAAAATCAAGGGTTGTTTTGAAGCACTTTTAGTAAAAAAGATTTTTCGGAGCAGACTCATTGTTTATTACTTTGAGCTTAATTCAAGTTTTGTTGATTTTACTCCTTTAGTATTTGCTGTAATTTCAATTTTTCCGTTGTCGTTTGTTGTGCGCAGAACAATCAGGCATTTGCCATTAACAGTTGTTCGTTTATTATTCTGCCACGGCTCATCGGAAAACTCATTGGAATTGGCTACTCCGGCAATTGTGGCAGCTCCTTCTACTTTAAAGCTTATGAGCTTATCGACAGGTACAATATTCCCATTTTTATCCTGCAAGCTTACCTGAATGTAAACCAAATCACCGCCATTAGCTTTTAACGACTTTGTGTGAGGTGTTAATACGATTTTTTTGGGTTTCCCGGAAGTTTTCAGTGTATCTTTTGTTACTACCTTACCGTTCTGTTTACCCACAGCCACCAACATTCCTTTTTGATAAGGCACATTCCAATACAAAACAGGTTCTTCACCTTCCTTTATTTTTTTACTCCCAAGCGATATATCATTCAGAATCAGTTCCACTTCATCGCAATTGGAAAATGCCTGGACTTCAAGTTTAGCATCCTTTTCAAAATTCCAATGATCCAGCATGGGATACCAACTCCATCGCTTATTAGGGTATTGCTTATCCCAGTAATTTAGCTTTGTTGTATCTGGTTCTTTCACCTCAATTTTCACCATCGGTTCGTCGCTATATAATGACTTATAAAGATAACCAATAGGTGTCATTTGCTCATTGGCGTCGAAGAAAGCGCGTTGCCAACTTTTGCTGGGCCAGCTTGATTCTCCGAGATAAGTCAGGGCAGTCCAGTAATAATGGCCAATCACATGTTCTCTATCAAATTCAAGCATTGATATTTTACGGTTTCCAAAGTCGAGGTTGGTACTGGCTTCAGAAGCAACAAATTTCATCTGTGGGTAATTTTTATGGTCTACTCCAAATAAATTACCGGTATAATTCCAACTAACCACATCCATTTGAAAAGCCATTGGCGGAGGCATGGTTTGCATAAATTCAGCATGATTATTCCAATTCGTCCATTCTGTTTGAGTGCCTTCCCTTGCAGGAAATAGTGCCGCAGTTACTTCGCGTGACGGATCGATAGAATGAGTGAATTCGACCATCTCTCTTAATAAAGCAGCACCAAAATCTGCTGCATCTCCTTTGGTTTCAAATTTTTTATCGAAATCCCCCAATTGCTGTGGTACTTCGTTACCAACACTCCATAGGTAAACCGAGGGATGATTTCGGTCTCTTTTTATAAACTTTTCCAAGTCGTCTTTCCAGACTTTTTTAAAAGGTACTTCGCCACCGTAATATTGTGAGGTCCACTTGTCATAGGCTTCACTAATTACCAGTATTCCCATTTCGTCGCACAAATCGAGTAGTACCGGCGCATGTGGATTATGACTCAACCGGAGTGAATTACAACCCATCTCTTTCAATTTCTGAAGCCGGTATCTGTATCCGCTTTTTAATGCCACAGCACCGACGCAGCCCAAATCGTGATGAATATTGCCACCTTGTGCAAATACTTTTTTACCGTTTAACAAAAGTCCTTCATCCGCAGTTAATTGAATATCTCTTATTCCGAAACGGGTTAAATATTTATCTTGTATTTCTCCGTTAAAATAGACGGTTGTTTTTGCATGATAGAGATTTGGATTTTTGGTGTCCCAAAGAGCGGGATTTTTCACTTCTAGCTGCTGGTGAAATGTGTAATCTTTCAAATATTGGAGGTAAACGACTGCTTTTTTTGATGTAACTGTGTTTCCTGTAGGATCAACAATTTCAGTTTCGATTATAATTTCACCAGGTTCCTCGGTATCATTAACTATTTTAGTATGAATGCTTACTCTTGCAAGTTCATTAGTGATAAAAGGGGTTGTAATGTGTATTCCCATATCAGGCACATAAACAGGGTTAACTGTTTTCAGCCATACATCGCGGTAAATTCCTTCGCCTGTGTACCAGCGCGAGGTACCCTTGATTGTATTGTCATAATGAACGGCAATCACATTTTCTTCATCAAATTTAACGTAAGGGGTCAAGTCATATTCAAACCCTAAATACCCGTTTAAATTACGCCCGAGGTACTCCCCGTTGAACCAGACTTTTGCATCTCGGTAAACGCCTTCGAACTTAATAAACATTTTTTTGCCTTTTGCGGTTGCCGGTATTGTAAATGATTTCCGGTACCACCCTTCTTGGTGAGGAAGCCAGCCATTTGCCGAAGTTGAATTGTCATGATCAAATTTACCACCAATGCTGGCATCGTGCGGTACGATTACTGATTCCCAATCGCTATCATCAAAATCAGGAGTTTGAGCACCTTCCTGCTGATGGAGCTTAAATTTCCAATCAGAATTAAACGATTTTATAGTTTGACCCGCCATCAATTCAACGCTTAACAACAAGAGAATCGTTATAATAAATTTTTTATTTTTCATCTTATATAATTAAAAAGTTTTATATTATTCGACTATTCTTAACAATTAAAATACACATCTTGTTAATCAAACCAATTACCATCCATCATTTTGAGTAATAAGCTCAGGAATTAAATCAATTTCGGCTTGCGGTATTGGCCACCAATAATCTCTAACAGTATATGGTTCTCTTTCAGCAGGAATGTAAATCTTCTTTTCAGGTGTTCCACTAGAGAAATCACGATATTCAATTCCTTGTATTGGTGCATTCATAACATCAAGAAGAATTCCCCATCTTCTAATATCAAAGAGACGTAAACCTTCTTGTGCAAATTCAACACGCCGTTCATTTCTAATTAATTCGAGCAGGTTACCTCCATATAAATGCTCAACAACCTCATCAATGCTATTAGTATTCCCAGCCCTATCCCGAATAACTTTTAGCATTGATTTGGCTTCATTCGAACTCCCCCCAGTCTCAACCAATGCTTCTGCTCTCAAAAGATAAGCTTCTGCATATCTAAAAACGATATAAGAATTATAAGTTGTCCATGTATCAGGTTCAGAAAAATATTTTTTATAGGTAAATCCTGATAATGTTTTATTCCATTCACCTCCACCAGGTTCTCCTAAGACATCTCCGTAAGAAATTTCTCTGTCTTGAAAGGATCCGTAATCTTTATTTGGGTCAAAATAATATTTCCCATCTTTTTCAACTATGTTATTAGGAATGGTATTATAATACTTTTCTCTTAAAATTGAACCCGGGGCATAAATACTTGCATAGAATCTAGGGTCCTTATTAACATATGGCAACGTCGGATTAATATCATCTATATATTCATATGCATCAACCAATGATTTAACAGGCGTAGTAACACAATAACCAGCTACTGAATTATTGTACCAATCACCCCAGTTATTTGTGTGATCAGCATTATAACTGCGCACTAATATTACTTCTTCAATATTCTCATTACCTAAAGTAAACAACTCATTGTATTCCGCTAAATCAGGTGCATTTTGTATAAGTTCATTGGTTTCTTCCAGGGTAATATTGAAATAAGACTTATCATTCAAATAGCCCGCAGCATATGCTGCGGCTCTGGCTCTTAATAGTCTTGCAGCCGCTTTCCCAATTCGAGATTTATTTACTGGTTGATCTGGTAAACTTGGAATAGATTCTTCCAGTTCATTAATAATAAAGTCAAAAACGACCTTAGGATTTTCTATTTGTTCAATTTCTTCACTATCTGATACTGTACTAGGGTTAGTTTCGTAAAATTTGATTCTACCAAATAGGGAAACAAGATCTAAATAAAAATAAGCTCTTAGTGTCCTAGCTTCACTTAAAAGGGCGTTTCGTATATTTCTATCAGGCCATTCATAACTATCAATATTTGAAATAATTGTATTAGCTCTTTGCACTCCTATGTAATCACTATTCCACTTATCACTCGGAAATGAGGATGATGAATTACCAATTCCTCGTCCAAGATCATATCCTCTATTCCAACTGTGAGTAACAATTCCATCATCAGTACATCCATCTAACCATAAATCGTAATTACCATAATTTATTCTTGAATATACCGCATTTAATGCGTTTTCATAATCATCCTGTGATGTAAAATAATTATCAGCCGTAATAATTCCTTCCGGCGTCAGATTGATATTATCATTACATCCTCCAGATATTAATAGAATAACAATAAACAATATATAACTATATGCATTTTTTTTCATAACAATTGTCCTCTAAAAATTAAAAATCAACATTTACACCAAAATTAATGATTCGCAGTGGTGGAAAACTACCAGGTCTTCCACTAGGTGATTCAGGATCTATTCCCTGATCCAATCCACTTATAGTAAAAAGATTATTTCCAGAGACATAAATTCTCAATTTTCCTATCATCAATCTATCAGCAACTTTATCCGGGAACGTATATCCCAGTTGTGCATTTTTCAATCGGACATATGAAACATCCCTTAGATAAAAAGAGTTATAGGTTGACATATTCCGATTGTTTGCTGCCTCTAATCGGGGAACAGAAGCATTTGGATTCTGATTTTCTTCCGTCCAGCGATCACGGAAATGGATACCGGTAAAAACTTCATAACTAGGTCCTTCATACAGTTCACCATAAAAGAATTTATTGGCACCCATAGAGCCTTGCAAAAGCAAACTTAAATCAAAGTTCTTGTATTCTGCATTTAAATTCATACCAAAACTAAATTTTGGAATATTTGGTTTAAACACTTGTCGGTCATCAGGATCAATAGTTCCATTGCCATCAACATCAACCAATTTAACATCACCAGCCTTTAGAACCGACATTCCTCTCGGATCTGAGGTATAACTTGATTTGTAATTAGCCAATTCTTCATCATTAGCAATCAACCCATCAGCCTGATAAATATAAAATGAATTCAACGCAAATCCTTCTTTCTGAATATTCCAGCCATCAATATTGGTATCACCCCTCCTATCAATCCATTTATTATTATTGTAGGAGAAATTTAGAGAAGTAGAAAAATTAAAATCCCCATCAACCTTCCTAAAACCCAGCATCGTTTCAAAACCAGAGTTCCTAACAACGCCTGCATTTTGAGGTGGAGGATTCAACCCTAAAAATTTAGGAATGGCTAAATTCAATAAAATATCCTTCGTATCTTTAGAATAAAAATCCAGTTCTCCAAACAGCTTGTTGTTAAATAAATTAAAATCAACTCCAATGTCTAAAGTTTCAACTGTTTCCCATGTAACGTCGGGATTTGACATTTGTGATTGTCTCACTCCTGTTTTTGTAACCCCATCCATAACAACATCTTCAATACCATATTGATTTAAATAAAGAAATTCACCAATAGCTTCATTACCTGTTTGGCCCCAAGATACGCGTAATTTTAATTGATCAACAAAACCTATACTTTCAAAGAATGATTCTTCAGATAATCTCCATGCTGCAGAAAAAGATGGGAAAAATCCCCATTTATTACTTTTGGCAAATTTAGAAGACCCATCTGCACGTATATTTGTTTCAAATAAATATTTATCCTTATAGGAATAATTAAAACGTCCAAAAAAAGAATTAATCCCCCATTGGCTTGGTAATCCGCTTGCATATTGGCTGCTTGCAGAACCTAATGATACTTCCGGCAATGCATCTGAGATAAGATTTTTTCTTTCTGCCATAGAATAAGAATTTTTATACGAAATTTGCTCCATTCCGTAAAGAAAATTCAAGCCATGCTTGTCTGAGAACTTTTTTTGATAATTCGCTAAAAATCTCAAAGTCATTCCGTAACTATTACTCCGCCTGTCACTAACGCCATTTTGTGCATTCCATTGAGTTACATAATCGTTGTTCTCATCATAAAATTTATGATTCTTATTGTGCACCTTTCTTTTATCCCAGAAACTATTTAAAGTTATAGTACCTGTAAATACAAGATCTTCTATTGGCTCAAATTCAGTTTTTACTTGCCCAATCAAATTATCAGATTTATACTTATCTTTCCCTACAACACTAAGGTCTAAACCAGCAACAGCATTATTATTTTCTTGATCTAAAGCATAGTTCCCATTTGAATATTTAATTGGACTTAGTGGTTGCGCAAACGCTCTGTATTGAGCATATCCCAACCGTTCAGGCCATAACCTATCTGTATGACGGAATGTTAAGTCACTACTTACTTTTATTAGCTCACCAACATTCAAGTCTGCATTCATTCTATAACTATATCGTTGAAAATCTGTGTTGTCCGTTATAGCAGGCTGATCTATATAGTCAAAAGATATTAAATACCGACCTTCTTGATTCCCTCCTGTCAAACTCACACTATGTTCAGTTATATAATTACTTTTAAAAACTTCATCTACATAATTATTGTATGAATAGTGATCTGGATCAGTTCCGTTAATAACAGCGTCCTTCATAGCATCAGTATAAATAATGCCTCCACCCGCATTAATACTGGCTTCATTTACCATGTCCATATATTCTGTAGCACTAACTTGTCTAGGTCTAACAGCTAAATCTTGCAAACCCACAAAACCGTTATAGGTAACCCTCATCTTTCCTTCAACTCCTCGTTTAGTTGTGACTAGTATAACCCCATGTGCGGCACGAGAACCATAAATCGACGTAGAAGCAGCATCTTTAAGTATGGATATATTCTCAATTTCTTGTGCAGGAACGCTGCCTAAGCTCATTTCAACTCCATCAACTAATACTAAAGGGGATGAATTTCCTGTCGTTCCAACTCCTCTAATAAATATTTCAGGATCGTCAGACCCCGGTGCACCTCCTCGATCAATAATGGTTATACCTGGAGCCATGCCTTGTAATGCTTTTGAAGTATTGACGGTTGATATTTTATTCAGTTCTTCTCCCGCTACTGTACTTACAGAATTAGTTGCAGTTATTTTTCTTTGCACCCCATATCCAACTGCCACAACTTCCTCAATTTCAATAGCCTCTTCCTCCATTTGCACATTAATAGTGGTTTGGCTTCCAACAACCACCTCCTGCGTTTCCATCCCTACAAAGGAGAAGACCAACGTGGCGTTGTCGGGAACATTGCTTAACGAATAGTTCCCGTCTGTGTCAGTCACCGTTCCTTGGGTAGTACCTTTCACTACTACGGTTGCACCCGGCAACGGTTCACCGTTTTGGTCGGTTACTTTCCCCGTCACGATGCGTTGCTGCTGCACAAGCAAGGTATTCGTATCTTCGGCAGACTCTTCTTCCGTTTCCATAAAGAGAATAATGTGATTACCTTCCATCGTATAACGAATATCCGTAGCTCTCAAGATATCGTTCAATACCTCCGATACGCTTTCGCGCCTTGCCCTCACCGATACTTTTTTGTCTGTGTTTACTTCATTATTATAGATGAACAGGTAATCGGTTTGTGCTTCGATTTCGTTTAGCACCTCTTTAATGGATGCATTGCGTTTGTTAATGGTTACTTTGGCNNCAGGTAAACAACAAAATAATGCTTATTCGCATAATTTTTAAAAATTGATTTATAGGTAATTTTTTGGTTAAACAATTACCTATCGAATTGTTTTTATTCATACATTTGTAATGTTTTTAGTTAATACAGTTAATGAATTTAATTGTGTTGATGTAAAATTAGCCG
>MTKW01042967.1_pt1 | contig 17230 bp, 14 predicted proteins | sample 1042761 | NCBI WGS metagenome assembly MTKW01 (sample SAMN06205366, study PRJNA360243) | anaerobic digester metagenome | biome: Wastewater treatment plant; feature: Anaerobic digester sludge; material: sludge; isolation source: anaerobic digester fed with sludge from wastewater treatment plant ... | reverse complement strand
AACAAACAGATTCCGGTGATCGCCGACAGCTACGTCGATCCTGAATTCGGGAGCGGCGCGGTCAAGATCACACCGGGACACGATCCGAACGACTATGAGGTCGGTGAAAGACACGACCTGCCGATCGTCACCGTTCTCGACGAGGCCGGCATCCTCACCGATGAGACGGGTCCCTATGCCGGTATGGATGTGAAGACGGCGCGAAAGCACGTCGTCGCTGCGCTCGAAGAAAAAGGTTTCTTGGAAAAGACGACGCCGCATAAACATAATGTGGGACATTGCTACCGCTGTCAGACGAGAATCGAGCCGCGCGTGTCGGAACAGTGGTTTGTCGAGATGAAACCGCTTGCCGACCCGGCTTTGGAAGCAGTCCGGACGGGCCAGGTGCAGTTTATCCCGGAACATTTTTCGAAAACGTACTTCAACTGGATGGAAAACATCCGAGACTGGAATATCTCGCGTCAGCTCTGGTGGGGCCATCAGATCCCGGCGTACTACTGCGACGAGTGCGGAAAAATCGAGGTGGCGAGGAGCCGTCCGGCCGCCTGTAGTGCCTGTGGCAATGAGACGCTGAGACAGGACGAGGATACGCTCGACACCTGGTTCTCTTCGGCGCTCTGGCCGTTTTCGACGCTCGGCTGGCCGGAGCAGACGGCGGACTTGGAAAAATTCTATCCGACGAATCTGCTCGTCACCGGCTACGATATTATCTTTTTCTGGGTCGCCCGCATGGTTTTCTCCGGCATCCACCAGACGGGACAGGTGCCTTTCCCCGAGGTCTTGATCCACGGCATTATCCGGGATGAACAAGGCAGGAAGATGTCGAAATCGCTGAATAACGGCATCGATCCGCTCGAGGTGATCGACAAGTACGGCGCCGATGCGCTCAGATACGCGCTGTTGGCCAACAGCAGTAAGGGGCTCGATCAGCGGTTCTCCGAGGCCAGGGTCGAAGCCGGTCGAAACTTCATCAATAAGATGTGGAATGCCTTCCGCTACTTCCTGATGCAGCGCACGGACGAACCGCTTGAACGTCCGGCCAGAGATCAGCTGAAGCCGGAAGACCGCTGGATATTGACGGGGCTCACCAGGCTCGTCACGGAGACGACCGAGCACATGGAGCATTACGACTTCAATCTCGTGCTCGCCAAGATCTATTCGTTCCTCTGGGATTATTTCTGCGACTGGTACATCGAGATGACCAAGGTCAGATTCCAGGGCGACGACAAAGCGTCGGCTAAAATAGCCGAATGGGTAATGAATGAGGTGCTCTGTCAGACGATGACGTTACTGCATCCTTTCATGCCGTTTGTCACGGAAGAGATCTGGCAGCATCTCTGGCACGAAGATACGCGCCTGATCGTCTCTTCCTGGCCGAAAGCCGATCGCTCGCTCGAGTTTACTTCCGATTATGAGACGATGGAGCGCCTGATGGAGGTCATCCGTCAGATTCGAAATATTCGAGCCGAATACCGGGTCGCGCCGAAGCAGGAGATCGCTACAATCCTGGTCGTCGAAGACAAAGCGATCCTGAAGAGTCTCGTTTTGCAGGAAGCGTATATTAAGCGTCTGGCCAAGGTCAGCAACGTGTCGCCCCGCTCCAATGACCGCGACGTGCCGAAAGGCGTCGTCACGGCGCCTTTTGACGGCGGCGTGCTGTTCGTGCCGCTGGAATCGCTGGTCGATCCGGTCGCAGAGAAGACAAGGTTGGAAAAAGAGCTCGAGAAAGTGACAGGGGAGATCGCTTCGATCGAAAAGAAACTGGCGAATACACAGTTTGTCGAAAAAGCGCCGGAGGCGGTCGTGCAGGTCGAGAGAGATAAGCTCGAGGCAAAAACGGAAGCGAAGACACATCTTGAAAAACGCCTGAGTGACCTCTCGGCTATGCTATAATTTGGGCGCCGGAAACGGCGCTGAGGTTTGAGAATCCGTTAGTAAGGAGAACATATATGCCACTAGTATCAACCAAAGACATGTTTGCCAAAGCGTATGAGGGCGGTTACGCCATCGGAGCGTTCAACGTGAACAACATGGAGATCATCCAGGGAATCACGAAAGCCGCCTCCGAAGTCAATTCGCCTTTGATCCTGCAGGTATCGGCCGGCGCCAGAAAGTATGCCTCGCATACGTACCTGATGAAGCTGGTCGAAGCGGCGCTTGAAGAAAACGATCTGCCGATCGCGCTTCACCTCGATCACGGCGATTCGTTTGAACTTTGTAAATCAGTCATCGACGGCGGTTTCACCTCGGTCATGATCGACGGTTCGCATCTGCCTTATGAGGAAAACATCGCCCTCACGGCGAAAGTCGTCGAGTATGCGCACAGCCGCAATCCGGTCGTCACGGTCGAAGCCGAACTCGGGCGCCTCGAAGGCGTGGAAGACGATATCGTTGTCTCCGCGGAAGAAGCATCCTACACGAAACCGGAACAGGTCGAAGACTTCGTGAAGCGCACCGGTTGTGACTCCCTGGCGATCGCCATCGGCACGAGCCACGGTGCTTATAAATTCAAGCCGGGACAAAAACCGCAGTTGCGTTTCGATATCCTGGAGGACATCGAAAAACGTCTGCCCGGTTTCCCGATCGTCCTGCACGGTGCAAGCTCCGTCATCCCGGAATTTGTCCAAAAGATCAACCAGTACGGCGGCGACATGCCGGACGCGATCGGCATCCCGGAAGAGATGCTGCGTCAGGCGGCCAGCATGGCGGTCTGTAAGATCAACATCGACAGCGACCTGAGACTTGCGATGACCGGTACGATCCGCGAGTACTTCCACAACAACCCCGGTCACTTCGATCCGAGACAGTACCTTGGTCCGGCCAGAGAGGCGATCGCGGCGATGGTCAAACGTAAGATTGTCAATGTCCTTGGCTCGGATAATAAAGCCTGAGACTAGGCATTCCTGGCGACTCGGCCTCTTTTTCCTGATCCTGATTCAGGCCTGGGGATTCTGGCCGTTGATCCCGCTCAGACGCATAGCCGGTCACGTGACCGGCTATGTTTATGGAGCGGCGCTGCGGCTCTCAGGTGGCGTCTATGTATCCGTGTTGGTCACGATCTTCCTGACGCTGCTCATCACGTTCGCCGTATGCCGTTTTTATACGTTGAAACTCATCGCGTCATTCGGCGGTATCAGTCTGCTTTTTGCGCTCGATATCTATCGCGTCGTCACGGTGCAAAGCAGGCCGGACGTACTCTGGCCGACTCTGTTCTGGGCAGCGCTCGCCTTGGTCATCGTGATCTTGCGCTCCTCCGAATTGATGCGCTGGTACAGTCTGGCGGTCCCCGGCGCCATCTTGACCTTCTGGTTTTATGATTCGGTGCGCCGCCTGATCACGGAGCTCGAACTGATCCCGGCGCTCGGACCACTCTGGCCAAATCCCGGAATGTCTTACACGTATCAGCTCGACGGCTTTTTAGGCCTGCCGGGCAGCGTCTTCGTGTTGCTGCCGGTGGCGTTGCTGTTGACCGTCATCTTCACGTATCGCGAGAGTTGAAGCCTCGCTTTTGGCTAAAGCGGCTGAAAGTGATAAGGAAAGGAATGGCTAATGGACGATAAAGCGGCGATTAAACAGCGCATCTTGTCACTGATTGAAACATTAAACCGTTGGAACAAGGCATACTATGACGAGGATAATCCGGAAGTCTCCGACCAACTCTATGACGAGTGGATGGAGGAATTGCTCGCGCTCGAAAAAACGTACCCGGATCTCGTACAAGACGATTCACCGACGAGACGAGTCGGTGGTCAGGTCGCTACCCGTTTCAGAGGCGTTGTCCACACGGTTCCTCTCTTGTCTTTGACCGATGTCTTCAGCCTGGAAGGCGTTCGCTCATTTATCGATTCATTAAAAGCACAGGGAGCCGAACGGTTTGCCGGAGAGGCAAAGATCGACGGTCTCTCGCTCGCGATCCGGTATGAAGAAGGTCGTCTCGTGCGCGCTTTGACGCGCGGCGACGGGAGGCAGGGAGAAGACGTCACAGCCAACGCGAGACGGCTGATCGGCGTGCCGAAGACACTGCCTGAAGCCGTTCAGGTGCTCGAGGTGAGAGGGGAAGCGTATCTGCCGAAGGCTGCCTTTGAGGCATTGAATGCCCGCCATCTGGAGGAAAACGGCAGACTGTTTGCCAATGCCAGAAATGCGGCGGCCGGTTCGATGCGACAGCTCGATCCAGATATCGTCGAGGCGCGAAAGCTCGCCTTCTTCACATTCAATGTACAGGCTCTGGAAGGAATGACGTTCGACAGCCATGTCGAGAGTCTGCAGTGGCTCGACTCATTGGGCTTCGATGTCTCGCCGATGCTTTGCACACTGGAGAACGCGGACGAGGCGATCGACTTCATCGAGCGTCTCGGCAGTCAGCGTGAAGCGCTGCCGTTCGAGATCGACGGCGCTGTTTTGAAAGTCGACGATCTTGCGCTTCGAGACACGCTCGGTCAGACGGCGAAGGTACCGCGCTGGGCCGTCGCCTACAAGTATCCGGCCGAAAAGACGATGACGGTCCTGCGTCGGATCGACGCGACGGTCGGCCGTACCGGTCGCATCACGCCGCTCGCAACGTTTGATCCGGTTCAACTCGCCGGCACGACGGTGACCCGCGCGACGCTCCACAACCAGAACATGATCGATCTACTCGATGTCAGAATCGGCGACACGATCGAGGTACAAAAAGGAGGCGATATCATTCCGGCGATCATCGCGGTCGATAAAGAGAAAAGACCGGCCGATGCGGTACCGTATCAATTACCTACGACCTGTCCGGCGTGTGACGCGCCGACGCACAAGGGACCGGACACCGCCGATCTGTACTGCCAGAATCCCGATTGTCCGGCACAGGTGCGACGCCGCATCGAGTGGTTTGCCGGCAAGGATGCGATGGATATCGCGTGGCTCGGCAGCCGCACCGTCGATCTTCTGGTCGACCATGGTTTTATCGCGTCGATCGCCGACCTCTATACGCTTCACGAGAAAAGAGATGCCCTGATCGAATCCGGCATTATCGGCCGTGAAAAAAGGGTCAGTAGCGTCCTCGAGAATATCGAGCAGTCAAAGACGAGACCGCTTTCACGCCTGATTACGGGACTCGGGATCATGGGCGTCGGACAGACGACGGCCGGTTGGCTCGCCTCTCACTTTGCTGATCTCGACCTGTTGGCGACAGCCGCTGAAGAAGCGTTGACCGAGATCTCCGGGATAGGTCCGGAGACGGCAAAGAGTATTGTCGAGTTTTTCAACGATTGGCATGCCGTCAGTCTGCTCGATAAACTGCGAGCATTCGGTCTTACCTTCAGGGAAGAACGGACAGACGAAACACCGGCCGAGGGACCATTGAGCGGCCAGTTCGTCGTCGTCACCGGTACGCTTCCGTCATTAAACCGGAAAGATGCCGAGGCCCTGATCGCCTCTCTCGGCGGCACGGTACAGTCGCAGGTGAGCGGCAAGACGACGCTTCTGATTGCCGGCGAAAAAGCCGGCAGCAAGCTTGCCAAGGCCGAGTCGCTCGGCGTCGACATTCGCGATGAAGCGTGGCTTTTGGCGAAGGCTGAGGCGTAAGTGAAATAGCGAGACGTCGCGTCAGACGAAAAGACTGCCAATCTGATACACGAGTAATCCCATAATATAAGCGAGTCCCGTCTGCCAGAAGATCGCCCCGACCGTCCAGGTGCGACTTCGCATTTCGCGCGCCGTCGCGGCGATCGCTGCGACGCATGGCGTGTAGAGCAAGACGAAGACAAGGAATGAGGCGGCGGACAGCGGGCTGAAAAAGGTCGCCAGCTGCTCGCCCGGCAGTAAAATATTGAGCGACGAGACCAGAGACTCCTTGGCGATCAGGCCGGAGAAGAGCGCCGAGACGGCCTGCCAGCGGCCAAAGCCGAGCGGCACGAAGAGGAAGGTCAAGGCCTGACTCAACGTATAAAGAATCGAAGGCTCGTCACCCCGGATATAGGTCAGACTGAAGGTGAAATTGTTTAAAAACCAGATGATGATCGACATCAAAAAGATGATCGTGCCGGCACGCCTGACAAAATCGGAGATTTTATCCCAGATATGGAGAAGGAGCGATTTCGTGTACGGTACGCGGTACGGAGGCAGCTCCAAAACGAAGTCGTGATCGGCTTGACCCGGCAGCACTTTATTCAAGATGAAAGCGCTGAGAAGCGCGACCAGAATACCGAAGACGTAGAGTCCGAAGACGATCAGGCCGGCATGCCGGGAGAAAAAGAGCTGGGAGAGAAGTGCGTAGATCGGCATTCTGGCCGAACAGGACATGAACGGCGTGATTAACACGGTCAGGCGCCGATCCCTCTCGTTTTCGATCCCTCTGGCCGCCATGATCGCCGGCACGGTACAGCCGAATCCGAGAATCATCGGAATGAAGCTGTGACCGGTGAGGCCGATCTCGCGAAACAGCCGGTCGGTGATGAAGGCGGTACGGGCCAGATACCCGGAATCTTCGAGGATCGTCAAAAAGAAAAACAAGATAATGATCTGGGGTAAAAAGGCTAAAATACCGCCGACGCCGGCGATCGCCCCGTCGACGATCAGGCTGGTCAGCCACGGAGCGGTACCGATCGAAGTGAGTCCCTGAGCGACGAGCGCTCCTAAATCAGCGACTCTTTCAGAAAACCACTCTCCTAAAAATCCGCCGATCTTCTCCGAGAATGTCAGGTAGAAGATGACGAACATCAACAACAAAAAGAGCGGGAAGGCCAATACGCGATGCGTCAGGAGGCGATCGATCCGGTCGGAAAGGCTCAATGCGCCGCGACTGTGGCTATGGACCAGTACGGCCGCATGAATGTCGGTTGCGAGATCATAGAGGCGTTGCGTCTCTTCGGGCGTCTCTTTCTGCCAGGCGATCAGGGACGATTCGTCAAACGGTTCGGCGGCCAGTTCGGCGACGCGTTGTAAGAGCGTGTCGACGCCTTCACCGGAACGTGCCGAGATCGGTACGACCGGCAGCTCGAGCAAGGCCGACAGCCGATCGACATCCAGTGTATCGCCGTGTGAGAGTAGCTCATCCATCATGTTCAAGGCGACGATCAGGCGGCAGCCGAGTTTTCGGAGCTGCAACGTAAGGTAGAGGTTTCTTTCGAGATTGGTCGCGTCGATGATGTTGACTACCACATCCGGTCGATCGTTCATGATGAAATCACGCGCGACGACCTCTTCGGCGGCAAACGAGGCGATCGAGTAAAGTCCCGGCAGGTCGACGAGACACATCGGCAGCGGGGAGCTAATGTCACCTGTCTTCTTTTCGACCGTGACGCCCGGCCAGTTGCCTGTGACCTGGCGTGTACCGGTCAGGCGGTTGAACAACGTCGTTTTCCCGCTGTTCGGATTTCCGGCAAGTGCGATCGTCTTCGTCATGGGCGGCCGATCAATCCGTTTTCTTTATTATATGACTGGTTGGAGTCGTTATTTCGTGTACGCTTCACGAGAACGCGTGAAGCCGTCGACTTACGAAGCGACAGTTGATAATTTCTCAAGCGGATCTCCATCGGATCGCCGAGCGGGGCAAATTTTCTGACCACAATCCAGGTGCCGGGTACGACACCCATGGCGACGAGGCGACTGTTTCTTTTCAGTGACATGTCAATGTCGACGATCACACCGGCTTCGCCCGGTCTCATCTCGTCGAGTCGCACGATATCATCAACACCAGGTGTCTCAATGACGGATGTTTCTTTCATCTAAAAAGGCTTTGATCCGATCTTCATCTTCTTGCAATTCGCATTCGAACGTCAGTTGTATCTGGTCGGCCATGTCGAGTAGGGTCTTAAACCCGATCAGGGCCGAGAGCATGCTGTCGGCTACCAGTTTGTCGCCGTCTCTCGTACGCAGGATCACGCGTCCTTTGCATGAGCCGATCAGTCTCGTGAAGGCTTCGACTAATTCGATGCGTCCGGCTTCATCTTGAGGCAGGCCGGCAGGACGGATCGGAAGCTTCTCGCGCTTTGTTCGCTTTTTATCCATTTTTTTCTTATCGTCGTTCATGAGGCCTCCTCACGGTTCAACACCGAACCTGAAGCATTGTAGCACCAACTCCGAAGCGTCAACAGTATCATTCGTGTTAACGCCGTGCTGGCCGGCTCTTTTTCATACGTGTGCTAAGCTTAAAGAGGAAGGCATACTAAACTTTGGAGACCAGCTATTAAAAGTCAAGCCCTAAATGCAAGAAAAATCGATTGTTGGTTGACCGCCTGAAAAAGGCAAACGCGCACCTTGAAAACAGAATATTGGACGAAAACAGCATGCGAAAGAGACCCGTTCTGGGAGCGGGTCGAGAAAGAAAGCGATGAAAACGCGGTTATTCTATGGTGTCAAGCCGTACTTCGTACGGTTCATTGGCCTTAAGCACCGCATGGATGGTATAGAGCAATTTTCGGGCAACGGCTCCCAAGGCGGTGCCATGTGCTTTGCCTTCACGTCGTTTCTTCTCATAGAACGCCTTGAAGACGGGATCATACCGAGCGGCGATCAGTGCAGACATCCAAACGGCCCGTCTCAGATAAGGGGAACCCTTCTTGGACAAGCGGTTGTGTTGACCAACGAAGTTGCCTGACTGATAAGACGTTGGATCGATGCCGGCAAAGGCAACCAGTTTCTTGGGATTGGAGAAGCGACCGATATCGCCGATCTCTCCCAGAATAATGGCACCGGTAGCCGGTCCTACGCCAGGGATGGTCAGGATGACAGAGTTCAACTTCTTCAGTTGCTTGGAAATCTTCTTGTCGATCTCATCGATTTGCTTCTCCGTGAACTCGATTTGCTCGATGAGAATGCGAATTTGAAAGGCAAACGCATCCGCACACAGCGTTAACCCGACCGAATTGGCAGCCAGCGACTTGATCTCCCGTGCTTTGTCCGTACTGTGACGACCGCGACTCGCCTTCCGGAGCAAGGTGGCCAGCGACTTCGTATTGACTTCAACCACTTGGTCCGGTGTACCGTAGGTTTTGAGAAACGCTTTGGAGCTCTCACCGAAGATGCTTGAGAACAGGGTGTCATACTCCGGGAACACTTGATCCAGTACCGTGATGACCTGGCGCTTGTAGTCAGCACAGGAATCTTTGAGAGACTCTCTGAAACGAGCCAGGTTTCTCAGGACGAGAATATCCTCGTCAGCCAGATGGGTTTCGCTGAACTTGCCGAAACGAATAACCTCAGCCACTAGGAAGCAGTCAACCGAATCGGTCTTCTGCTGGCGGATGTGAAAGTTTCTCAGACTATCGGATTGAATCGGGTTTATCACGTGAAGCACAAAGCCCTGTTCACGCAGGAACGAGTAAAGTGCCAGCCAGTAGTGGCCGGTCGCCTCCATGCCAACACAGAAGGATTCCTGCTCTGGCAAGCGTTGCTCAAGAAACTGCAGAAGCTTCTGAAAACCTTCCTGAGTATTGGTGAAACGCAACGACTTGCCAACGTGGCTGCCGTCATCCCGGATGAAGCCCGCTTCGTGATTATTCTTTCCGATGTCAATGCCAAGATAGTACATGAGTCACCTCACAACAACGTATTTGCAGGTGAATCCTCACGCATCTCGCGGCTCACAACCTCCTTGGACAGACGGAGAAGACTAACGCCTCAACATCCAGCTCATTCGTGAACTGCCGCAAGAGGTGAGGCACCACTCTCCAAAACGAGGATAAACCCCAAGGATTTTTACGGCGACACTCACACTACATGCTGACATTATCGCAGGTTGTTTTCGTTCAATAAACTGTTAACAAATGCGACAACATTATTCTAGGAGGTTTATTATCACGCTCTATTCATCAGGACAAGTATTTAAAAGGTATTTGCTGCCGTCGATCATCGGGATGATGGGGACGGCTTTGTACGTGCTCGGAGACACCATGATCGTCGGGCTCGGACTCGGCCGGGACGGCCTCGCTGCCTTGAATCTCTCAATCCCGATGATCAACATCATGAACGGTATCGGTCTGATGGCCGGGATCGGTGGCGCGGCCCGTGTCTCTTTGGCTAAAGGCAGAGAAGACGAACGCGGTGCAGCGTTGTATACGACGATGGCGATCGCGGCAGCCGCCATTTTAGGGATCATCCTGTTGCTTTTAGTTAAGCTGAACTTCAACGGACTCGTCTCGCTTCTCGCCGGTCAATCGCTGCAAAAAGACATGGCAGCCTCGTATCTGTCGACGCTGCTCAGCTTTACGCCGTTCTTTTTGCTCTTCCAGACGTGCAACGCACTGGTCAGAAACGACGGCGGAAACCGTATCTCGATGATCGCGATGCTCGGCTCGGCCGCTTTCAACATCGTGCTCGACTACATCATGATCTTTCCTCTGAAACGTGGTCTTGCCGGCGGTGCGCTGGCGACCGGATTGGCCCAGCTGGTCGGCTTTTTTTTGCTCTTGTTTCACCTGAGAGGAAAAGCGCGGCCCCGTTTATCTCTTCCTTTTCTGCCGCATCTGGCCGATGCCGTTAAGGCACTTTTTCGGGTGCTCGCGACCGGCGCGGCGAGCCTCGTCCTCGAATGGTCGCAGGGGCTCGTTATCTTCGCGTTCAACATGGTGATCGCCGGCATCGGCGGTGACCTCGGTATCTCGGCCTACAGTGTGATCGCTAACTGTCCTTGATGTTCACGGTGATCTTATCCGGCACGGCGGTCGGAATTCAGCCCCTGATCAGTCGCAGTATGGGAGCCGGCAGGATCCGTCATAAACGCCATTACTACCGATTTGCGCTCTTCACGGCGACGTGTCTCGGTGCTGCGATCTACTTTCTCGGCCTTTTATTCCCACAAGCGCCGTCGTCACTGTTTGTGAGAAATGACCAGGAGCTGGTCGCGCTTTCCGCGCACGGCATTCGGCTTTATTTTCTGGCCTTTTTCCTGATGGGCGTCAACCTCGTCAATACGATCTTTTTGCAAAGTCGGGGCAGAGCGGCTGAAGCGTTCTTCTATTCGATTCTGCGCGGGCTCGTTTTTATTCTGGTCGCGCTGTTTATCCTGCCGAGGTTCTTCGCGCTCGATAGTGTCTGGCTATCGATGCCGGCAGCGGAAGTGCTGACTCTACTGACGTCCTTTTTCGCGTCGAGTGCGTTAAGGCGGGCTTTCTTCCAGCGGGCCGAAGCGTCACCCGGTGAAAACGATGCAGCGTCTTCCCGTGACGCGGCCGAATGATATACTTTCACCATTAGCAAAGGAGCCGAGAGGGAAAGATGTTACCGGAATTCATCGCAGGGACCGCGATCAGCATCATCTTGCTGGTGCTTTTGCTTTGGCTTTTGATCAAGCGGCTCGCCGTCAATCGGAACAAGGCGAATCGGGTCGCCGCATTCTATCTACTGCCTGTGGTGATCACCCTGGTCCTGATCGGCGTCTTTGTCTTCCTCGTGTTCCCGCGCGTCATGGATGTGCCGTATGTATTGGCCGACAATTATGAAGTGATCGAAGCCGATATCGACGAATCGATGCTCGTTCGCACCGGCCTGTCCGTCAATGGCCGACATTTGTTTATGCCGTCGCGTGCGTTGCCGAAGCCGGGGACGAGCGTCCGGTTGTTTGTCACGCCGCACGCAGGCTACGTGATGCGGATGGATACGCTGATCAATGAGGCGTCGGATCCTTAGATTAATTTTACGCTGAGCAGAAAAGATTAGTAAATCCGGCTGATATAGTGGATCTCCACATTTTGAGGAGGTGCACGATGACTGGCTATTACAACAATCCACACGAAGATAAGACGAACCGTTCGAGTGAAGCACTCGGTTTTTATCTGACCAGCTCAGATCGCGATCTTCTAAATAAAGTCGATGAAATTATGGGCAAGCAGGGCGTCGTCGGCCTGCGCGATGCGCTCGGCCGCATCCATTATGTGGTCGACGGCAGGAAAGGATCGCCGTATGCGGCACGTCGCATCAATGAAGCGGCTTTTTCCATCGCCAAGGAACAACAAAACGAAGGTCTGGAACTTGCGAAGAGGTATACAGCGGCGATCGATCATGTGCTGCTCGGCTATCGCTTCTTACGCACCCTGAGAGGTTACCGCTTCCTGCGTCATATGCTTCAGCTGTCTCTTGCCGATCCGTCCCTTTTGCATCCCATCTCCAAGCGACTGTTCCCCGAGACCGGCCGCTACTACAGGGTTTCACCGTCTCAGGTGGAACGTAACGTGAGGTACCTGATGGATCGCCTGGCCGAAGACGAAGGCTTGACGGCGGAGAATCGGCGACCACTGATGGACGACAAGGGAAGACGGCTTTCGGTCTCGGCCGTCGTCTTTACGCTGCACGATCAAGCGGTCAATGAACTGCAAAGACGCACCTTGATTCGTTTCGGCAGAAACGACGACACCGTCGATTGACTGTTTCAAAAACAGCATAAAAAAAGCTCCGGCCTTCCAGGCGTGGAGCCTTTTCTTCGTTTTCTAAAAAGGGGATTTTACTTGTTGACCATCTCTTTAAGATTCTTACCGGCCTTAAAGACAGGGGCTTTCGACGCAGGAATCTTGATTTCCTTTTTCGTGCTTGGGTTTCTGCCTTTGCGCGCTGCGCGATGACGAACCTCAAATGTACCGAAACCGACGAGCACGACTTTCTCACCGCTTGCCAGAGTTTCGGAAATCGTGGAAAGAACGCTGTTGATCGCTTTCTCAGTATCTTTCTTGCTGAGCTCGGTCTCTTTCGAGACGGCATCAATTAAATCTGTTTTGTTCATGAATGAACCTCCTTATGTCTATCTCAGGTAAATATTAACAGTCATTTATCGCGTGTCAAGGCAAAAAACGTGAAAAGGGCCGATGAATGCTAGGTTTCGCGTGGTAACATAGCGAATATCCGTCACCTTTGTGATAGGTTATGATGTTTTTCAGTGAAATTACTTTGAAAGTAGGTATATACCTTATGAAAGCGACGAAAGACATGTTTGTGGCCGATGTGTTGAACCTCGACCGCGGAACGATTCCGATTTTCTTCAAACACGGCCTGCACTGCCTCGGCTGTTCGATGTCTCACGGTGAGACGCTGGAGGAGGCGTGTCAGGTACATAGTCTGAACTTGGATCAGCTGCTTTCGGATCTGAACGAGCATCTGGCAAGCGTCGGTGCTGAAGAGAAGGAAGAAGAAGGCGCCTGAACATAGCCGAACTTGATGATAAAAGCCGATAATTTTAGTGAGATTGACCGCCGCCCGTGTAAACAGGCGGCGGTTTTTCGTCTACCTCCGGCCACTTCATCGCTGTGTCAATACTGTGTCATATGATAATATAGGTCGACGGGAAGGCTTCCCGCGAACCAATGCGTGAGGTATTGAGATGACATCTCCCATACGTCGTATCACGCCGAAGAAAGCACTTTTGATTTTATTTGACATCAGTGCTGCACTTGCGGCTATATTGCTCGGCTGCCTGATTTATTACAGTGGCGTGATACCTGCATCCATCATGAATCAAATACGCGACACCTGGTTTTTGTACCTGATTACCGCGGGGTTCGTATTTTATTTCAGCGGATTATACGATCAGATGTGGGCCTTTGCCTCCGGCACGGCGTACATCTCTATATTGATCGGCGTCTCTTTCCAGATGCTGATCGTGGTCATGTTGAGTCAATTACTCGGCAAGCGGATGCCGCTTCCCGTGTACATTCTCTACTGGTTCTTGCTGACGACCGCCGTCTCCGGCATCCGGTTGCTCTACCGGCTGACCCGTAACCGCGGCGTGTCGCTTCTGCCGAAAAGTCGAAGCGGCGAAGCCGGCACCGGTCAGATCCGCGTGATGATCGTTGGCGCCGGTGTAGCCGGCGGCCAGGTGATCGTCGAGATGAAGACGAGACAGCAGATTAGAGTGCCGGTCCTCTGTATCGACGACAATCCACTGACGCACACCTATAAGAACAACGGCGTACCGGTGCTCGGAAACCGCTACGCGATCCCGGCGCTCGCCAAACAGTATCAGATTGACGAGATTATCCTGACGATGCCGTCGGCCTCGACCGAAAATATCCGTCAGATCGTCGAGATCTGCCAACAGACCCCGTGCCGCGTCAGGATCTTGCCATTCTTCAGCGAACTGATCGAGGGACGTTTTTCGCTGGCCGATATCCGCGACGTCGCGATCGAGGACTTACTCGGGCGTGAGCCGAAAGACTTGGAAGTCGGCAAGATCAGTTCGTATCTGCGCGGCAAGACGGTCTTGATTACGGGCGGCGGCGGTTCGATCGGTGCCGAGCTCTGTCGTCAGGTTGCTCCGTTTAAACCGAAGAAACTGATTATCTTCGATATCTACGAAAACAACGCCTACACGCTTCAATACGAACTGGCCGCGAGATACGGCAACGCACTCGACTTAACCGTGCTGATCGGCTCGGTCCGGGATAAAGCGCGTATTGAAGAGATATTCGAGACCTACAAACCGGATGTCGTGTTCCACGCGGCGGCGCACAAGCACGTGCCGCTGATGGAGGACAGCCGTAGCGATGCGGTGAAGAACAATGTCTTCGGCACCTGGAATGTCGCCGACGCCTGCGGCCGGCACAAGGTGTCGCGCTTCGTCTTGATCTCGACCGACAAGGCGGTGAATCCGACAAATGTGATGGGGAGCACGAAGCGCATCGCCGAGATGGTGGTGCTCGAAATGCACCATCGTTACCCCGATACGACGTTTGCCGCGGTGCGCTTCGGTAATGTGCTCGGCTCGTCCGGCTCCGTTATTCCTTTGTTTAAACAACAGATCGAACGCGAAAAACGCGTCACGGTTACGCATCCCGACGTGCAGCGCTATTTCATGACGATCCCCGAATCGGCCTGCCTCGTCTTGCAGGCCGGTGCCTATGCTAGGAGCAATGAGATATTCGTACTCGACATGGGGCAGCCCGTGAAAATCGCCGATCTGGCGCGCGATCTGATCCGCCTGTCCGGTTATGAACCGGATGTCGATATTCCGATCGAGTTTATCGGCTTGAGACCGGGCGAGAAGATGTTTGAAGAGTTATCGCTGGCCGAAGAAGCGATGGATAAGACGGAACACAACAAGATCTTCGTCTTGCACCAGATCGAAAACAAAAAGGCGCTGCGTGAAGAGGCGCGCGGTCTGGAAAAGATCATCAACGCTCCGGAGAGCGGCATCGGAGCGTTCCTCGACGAACTGCTCGCCTGAGACGATGACGCTCGCAGGTATCGCCCATCTCGCTCGTTACGCCTTCGCCGGTGCGATCGTTCTGGCAGCCGTCTTACTCTTGCATAAGTCGCTGCGCGGCATGCGGCAGAAGATGCGCTGGGCGCTCCATCCGGTGCACGGATTCTTTCTGATCGAGTCGGATGTACTCGACCGCACTCAGGCCAGAGCCCAAAAGCTCTATCACACGACGATCATAGGATCATCGCGGATCGCCGATATTCGCCGAAAAGAACGCGGTGTGCGCAAAAACCATGCGATGATCTATCTATTCAACGGGGTCTGGTATCTGCGGCCGCTCGAAAGCGGTGCCGATATCTGGCTAAACGGTAAACCGGTCGACAAGGATACGAAGCTGACCCACAGTGATTCGATCGGACTCGGAACGGCGCGCTTCGATTTCATCGATGATCGGCTTTTCGGAAGTCCGATCCTCGCCAAACCGGCGAGTTCGGAGGAATCACCGTTTGCCATCTTGCTGACTCTGGCGCTCCTGTTTTCCGGTGGCGTGTTGCTTTTCTTCCTGCTTCGCGGCCCTTATGCGCCGCTTCGTCCGGCCCTGATGATAAGCTTCGGCGGATTTGTCTTTTTGAGTTTGCTCTGGCGCTTGATCCTGCCGCATGTCATCCCCGGTTTCGATCGCATCCTCTATCAGACGATGCATCTGCTCGCCGTGATCGGCCTGATCCTGCAGGCACGTCTGACGTTTGTCGGCCGTGTGCTGCCGGAGGTCACGGATAAAGTGGCGTATAACGCGCGTATCGATCAGCTGGCGCGTTCGTTTTACGTGCAGGCCGGCGCCCTGCTCCTCGGTCTGTTGATCCTGCCGCTCGTCATTGCGATCGCCAGGCGCGGCAGGCTTTTGGAAAAGCTCGCGTATGCCGGGATTGTTCTCACCCCGCTCTTTTACGCGGCGACGTATGTGTTGGGCGGCGGTCTCGAGACACACGGCGCGAGGCTTTGGATTCATCTGCCGTTCGGTGTCACCTTGCAGTTGACCGAGTTTGCCAAGATCCTCTTCGTCTTGGTCCTCGCCTACGTCTTTAAGAACCGTCCTACCGCGAAACAACAGTGGTTGTTCGCTCTATGGGCGCTCTTTAATTTCGGACTGATGTTCATGCTCCCCGATCTGGGATCGATCATGATCTTGTTGCCCGTCACCTTGATCGTGTTCGCCGTGATGACCTCGGAGTTTTTGAAAACGTTCCTCCTGCTGGTCGGCGGCAGCGCTCTAGCCTTGGTCGCCTACCGGCTCTTTCCGTACGTACAGCGCCGCATCTTCGGCTGGATGAGCCTGTGGGATGAGATCAATGACCAGAACCGGCAGATCGTCTACGGTCTGCAGGCGGTTGCGCGTGGCGGCCTCTTCGGTGTCGGCGTCGGGAACGGCGCCCCGGGTGGTATCCCGCTCGCGGCCTCCGATATGGTGTTTTCCGTGCTCGCTGAAGAATTCGGTATGCTGGTCGGCCTGTCGGTCGTCGTCTTGTTCATCGTCATCTGGCTCAGAGGTGCCTCCTCGGCCGTGATCGCGCGCGACGGCTTCTCATCGAGTTTCCTCTTCGGTGCGGCCTCGATCTTTTTTATGGAAGCGATCATCGTGATCGGCGGCACGACCGGATTGATCCCCCTGACCGGCGTCACGCTTCCATTCATCGCACAGGGCGGTAGCTCGATTCTGGCCAAGGTGATCATGATGGGGCTCTTGCTCGGCGTACAGACGCGAACGGAAGCCGATGCCTATGAGAAAATGCAGGTACCTGAACCGCAGCCGCTCGGAGGTATCACATGAAGACCCTGCTCCGAAACGTAAGGATTATTCTCGCTTTCTTTCTGATCTTGTCGATCGCCACCTTGATCGGCCTTGTGATCCAGCAACGACGGAGTGAGACGCATTTTCGCGCCGTCGCCGGTGAGAATAAGCAGATTCTGCGCGAGCGCTATCGTCAGGCCGGCAAGATTATTTCGGCCGATGGCGTGATCCTCGCCGATTCGTCGAGCGGTGAAAGAAAGTATGCCGCGGACGGGGCCGTCGCCGAAGCGCTGTTACAGATCGTCGGCGACTATACGCACAATATCGTCAATACGGTCTGT
>MTKW01012752.1_pt1 | contig 17232 bp, 16 predicted proteins | sample 1042761 | NCBI WGS metagenome assembly MTKW01 (sample SAMN06205366, study PRJNA360243) | anaerobic digester metagenome | biome: Wastewater treatment plant; feature: Anaerobic digester sludge; material: sludge; isolation source: anaerobic digester fed with sludge from wastewater treatment plant ... | reverse complement strand
TTATTTAAGGTTCCTACAAAGGCATGTATAAGGCAAATTCATACAGTAATAAGTAGAAAGCTGTGATATAATAAACCTGCAATTTAGCTATTAATTGTATGGAGGTTATTAATATGAATGAAGGTAAAGCTAGTCTGAGGACCTACTCTACCCGTACGCTTGTATTGATCGGCCTATTTTCTGCTATTTGTTATATAGCCTTATATGTAAGGATCCCCATTCCATCACCTGTAGGCAATCCTTTTTTACATATGGGCAATATGTTTGTTATACTAGCAGCTCTTTTATTTAATGGCTTTATCGGTGGTATATCAGGTTCTATTGGTATGGGCCTTTTTGATGCCTTAAATGGCTATGGGGCAAGCGTACCAAAAACCCTGATCTTAAAGCTGGGTATAGGCCTTGTAACAGGCTGGATATTTAAAAAACATAAAAAAGATAAGGCTAGGTCACCTATAGGCTGGATCATAATAGCTGCAGCTTTTTTCATTGTAATAGGTATAGGCCTTATGATTACATCATTTGCAAGGGGCAATGAAATTTTAATTAAGGGCGTAGAAAAGTCCCTAGTTATAAACCCTGCCCTATATATATTTTCCCTAGTCTTAGGGGCAAGCTTATTAGTAGCAGCCGGTCTTTCTAAAAAATACCCAGTAAAGATTCAGTATGCCATATTAGGTGCAGTTGCAGGTATAGCCTTTAATTTATTAGGGGAGTTTGCCTTTGGAGTACTAACACTAATGCTGGTTGGTTCTAACTTTTATCCAGCAGTACTAGCCTCAGCAGTTAGTCTACCTGCCACACTTATAAACGGGACCTTTTCCATAGTGGTAGCTGTTGCCCTCTATATACCCATATCAAGGGCTCTAGAAAGGGTAAACTATGGGTTATAGAAAATTTTATTTAGCGGCCTATTTTAGCTGGCTATATTTATATAAGAAAAGTGTAAAAAGTAATAGTTTAGAACAGGAGTAAGAAAAGTGGAGCAAAATCAGGACTTAAAAGTAATAGACATCAAGGATATAGAAAACCTAAAGGTACACGGTAGGACAAGTAGCCGCTTGTCGCCCCTGGCCCTTTTTTGGACTGGCAGTGGTATAGAGCTAAATATAAGTGGATCAGAGCTGTGGTTAGAGGTTGAGTCAGACTACAGTGCCCATGAACCCTGGCTTGTTATTAGCATAAACTCAGTCCCCATTAGTAGGCTCATGCTGGTAAAGGGACGTTATTGGCTCTGCCTCTTTAGGGGTATGTCCAAGGAGACAGTCAAAAACATAAGGATCTACAAGGATACCCAGGCCATGGGCGGTGACCCTGACCATAGCTTAATAATACATAGAGTAAAGACTGATGGTGACTTTTACCCCGTCGAGGACAAGCCTTTAAAAATTGAATTTGTAGGTGACAGTATCAGCTCTGGCGAGGGTGCCATTGGAGCACAGGAGGAAAGAGACTGGATCTCCATGTGGTTTAGCTCAATACATAACTATACCAAGCTGACTGCAGATGCTTTAAATGCTGACTATAGAGTAGTATCCCAAAGTGGTTTTGGAGTCCTAACCGGCTGGGACAACAATCCTAATTCAAAGCTACCTGCCCATTATGAAAAGGTATGTGGAGTCCTAGTAGGCGAAAAAAACAAGAGGCTTGGAGCCTTTGAAGACTATGATTTTGATAGCTGGCAAGCTGATATTGTGGTTGTAAATCTAGGGACCAATGACCAAACAGCCTTTACAAACCCAGGTTGGACGGACCCAGAGACCGGCAAGGTTTACAAGCAAAAGCTAAACCCAGATGGGACCTTTGAAAGGGAAAGTCTAGAGGCCTTTATGCAGGCAGTAGAGGACTTTTTATACAAGCTAAGAAAATACAACAAAGGGGCCTATATTATCTGGACCTATGGCATGGGTGGAGCAAGCCTAACAGAGGCCATAGACCAGGCTGTAAATAGCTACAAGATCAAAAGCGGTGATGACAGGGTGGCCTATTTTAAGCTACCAACTACTACAGAGGAAACAATAGGAGCAATAATGCATCCTGGCAGGCTAGACCATGAAAGGGCAGCGAGTATCCTAGCTGACTATATAAAGAAAATACTATAATAGCTTGACTACAGAGGTCATATACAAAGAAAGACCAGCACCAATCGTGAAAATGATTGGTGTTTTTTTGTTCCCTTAATGTCATAAATCTTGTCCCCCCTGAATATCGATATTCATATAGACTTTGTCCACCTCCTTTAGCAGTGCTTAAGGGATGGGATAAGGACTAGATAAATAGAAAAAGGGGGAGTTAAAAATGAAAAGGCTCAAAAAAACTGTAGGTTTCTTACTAACTTTAGTGCTTCTATTTATAGGAACAGTTAACATTTACGCAGAGGATGCTGGCATTATGTGTTGGCCTCCTTGGCCGCCAGAGCCTGAGACACCTGTCACTATCCACAAGATTGTCGGTACTGGTGGTTTTACCCTACGTGACCATGATGGTAGTCAGCTAGATGCAAACACAATCAAGGACCTAGGCAACAATGCCTATGAGTATGCAGGACCAGAGGTTATCTTTACCATATGGAAGGTAAAGGCGGACACTACTTTAGAGAGTTTAAAGGACAAAAGTGACGGGCAACTAAACAAGGAGTTTAGCAAAGTAGGAGATATTCACGCAGGTGGGACAATTAACTTGACCGATGGCCGCTACTATATCAGGGAGACCAAGCAACCAGATACCTTTGTAGAACAGCTAGGTGTTCCTACTATTTTAGATATACCTGCCCTAGATGATGATGGGAACAGGCTGACCTGTATACATATCTATCCTAAAAACATCCTTGTTGACAAGCCTGAGATTGATAAGGATGTAAGGGAAAAGGACAATGACTATGCTGGCTTTGATATAGGAGAGGAGTTTAGCTACTTTATCTACCCAACAATCCCAGTCGGCTTTGAGAACTATAGCAAATTTGAGATAAAAGAAGAGCTAGACAAGAGGCTAGACTATATGGGAACTATATCTGTTAGCTACCATGGAGTCGCCCTTGCCTTAGATGATGACTACACGGTCAGTGAGTCAGAGATCGGAGCTGCAGGTGGAGGCTTTACCTTAGCCTTTACAGAGGCAGGTCTAGCAAAGCTCGCCAAGGGAAGGCCTGCAGATGGAGCTAGAAAGTATCTTGAGATTAGATTTAATGCCAGGATAAATAATACTGCCGAAATGGGCACAGAAATAGAAAATAATGCAAAGATTAACTACAAGCATAAATTTACCAAGGAAAAAGAGACAGATGTTCCAAAGCCAAAAAGGCCCAAGGTTCATACCGGAGGCAGAAAGTTCATAAAGGTTGACGCTGCAGATAACAAGTATAATCCCTTGCTAAAGGATGCAGAGTTTGTAGTCAAAAAGCAGGTAGAAGGCGGCTTCCTCTATATGAAGCAAGATGAAATGGGCAGGATAAGCTGGATCCAAGACATTAATGAGGCTACTATTTTAAGGCTTGATGACCAGGGCAAGTTCGAGGTAAGGGGTCTAGCCTATGGGGACAAGGGCCAAGCCTTTGAATACTGGCTTGAGGAGATAAAGACTCCTGAAGGCTATATAAAGATGAAGGATCTAAAATTTGAGGTAAAGCAAGACAGCTATGACTGTGAGACAAAACTAATAAAGGTTGTAAACGTTAAAAAGCCCAGGATCCCTCAGACAGGTGGCATTGGCAGCCTAGTATTTTCAGTAACAGGCCTTGGTCTAATGGGGGCCGCAGTCCTAGTATTGAGGAAAAAGGGAAGGTCTTAAAAAACAAAATCTTAAGCTTTAGACTTAGGGGCGGGCCCAGCCTGCCCTTAAGCCTTTAGGACTAATAAACAAGAGGATAAGTAGCAGGAGGTTTGCTATGAAGTTAAATAAAAGGGTAAAAACCCTAACTATAATAATGATTTTTCTATTAGGCTTAGGCCTTTTAGCCTACCCAATAGTGTCAAACCTTATCTATAATAGGGCTGCTAATAAGAGTATGGAGGGCTTTGAAAAAGAGCTAGAAACTATGGAGCAGGACAGGGTCGCTGAGCTTTTGAACCTGGCCCATGCCTATAATGACCTCCTATCAGGTAGGTTTGATGTAGACAAGCTAAAGGACCCATACCTAAAGGAAAAAAAGGAGGCAGGTGTTCGGGAATATGCTAGGATGCTTGAGCTAAATGAACAGATAGGCTCTATCCAAATACCAAAGATAGGCCTTAGTGCCCCCTTGTACGCAGGTAGCTCTGAGGAAGTTTTGCAAAAGGGGGTAGGTCATATGGAGGGGACCTCTCTACCCGTAGGGGGAGCCTATACCCATGCGGTTTTGACAGCCCATAGGGGTCTGCCAAAGGCCAAGCTTTTTACTGACCTACACAGGCTAGAGATAGGAGATGTATTTCATATAAACAACCTAGCAGGCAGGCTGACATATGAGGTGGACCAGATAAAGACAGTGGAGCCAACAGACTTTAGTGACTTAAGCATAGTCCCTGAAAAGGATTATTGTACCCTCTTGACCTGTACTCCCTATATGATAAACTCCCATAGGCTGCTAGTCAGGGGCCGCCGTATAGACTATGAAAATGAGGCTCAAATAAGGGGGGACAAGGCTATAGAAACGGAGCCTGTGACTGGGACTAAACAAGGCCAGCCTACTTCAAACGCTGACAAGCATAAAAGCATTATTCTCATTATTGGGATTGTGCTTCTTATCTTAATTATAATAGAAGGTTATAGGATTATAAAAGTTATCAGGAGCTAAATGCCTTAAGGAAAACCTACAAGAGACTAAGGAGCTAAAATGGCTATGAAAAATGGGAACTTTACCTGTCTAATTACTGGCATAGTCTTATTTATACTTGGCATATCCTTATTCTTTTTTCCCTTTATTTCTAATATTATTTACTCTTTGAGCCTGTCTACAGCTGAAGATGACCTATACGAGTCCATAAAAGAAAAGGAAAGGGGCAAATTAGAAAGTAGTCCAACCCAAATGCCGGATCCTCTATCTAATGAGGATATAAATATAATAGAAAATGACTCTAACGCAGGGGAAGACTTGGACAAGGATTTAGCATACCTAAGGCAGTACAATAGGAGGCTCTGGGAGGGGGTCTGTAGCCTAACAGATCCCTTTGAAGAAACAGATGCCCTGTGGGACCAGGTCTACCTAACCGAGGATGAGGACAAGGCCAAGATTTTTGCCTATATAACAATAGATAGGCTAGGCCTGACCCTGCCCATCTATTTAGGGGCCAGCAAGGACCATCTTGACAAGGGGGCAGCCCTGATAAAGGGTACCAGCCTACCTATTGGGGGGCCTAATACCAATGCTGTTATTGCAGCCCACGCAGGTAGGGTTAAAAAACTTTTTTCTGATATTAAAAGGCTAGAAGCAGGAGACTATATTAGGATAAGAAATCGTTGGGAGACCCTCCACTACCAGGTTACTGGCAACAAGATTATCTGGCCTGACCAGGTGGAATACCTGTCCCTGGTGGAGGATAGAGATATGGTGACCCTTCTTACCTGTTATCATGAAAGCAAGGAAAACGATAGGCTAATTGTATTCGCCCAAAGGTACTACCCTGAACAGCAGGGGGAGGATAGGCCAAGGGAAGCAGAGGAGGCAAAGGTCCAAGCCTATGAAAAGCAAAAGGGGACAATTGTTGATACTTACTCCTATCTAACGACTACAGAACTAAGTCAGAGGCCCTGGCACCTGAGGATCCAGTCCCAGCTTCTATTAGCTGTACTTTTGCTTTCCATAATATTTTTATTCAGGCTTTTTAAAAGGTAGGGACCATCTAACTAGCCCTAGCGCTAGCCCCTATTTTTCTATATGGTCCCAATCCACCCTGCCACATCTAGGACAGGATATGCCAAAACCATTTATAAGGCCAGCTGTTAGTTTTCCAGCTATGGACTCTGCGCTAGCCCTTTGCCTATCAGGAATTATGCCCCAGGCGACTAACAGGTCCCTACCTAGCTGACCTATGACCAAGCCGGCCATTTCTAGGTTTCCGGCTCTTTTTCTACAGTTATTACACCTAAACGCCATATCAAGGCCCCCTAGCCTTTTTTAAATTACTAGCTTGCTATACAATATAATATGCAATAGGCCCCCTTAAGCTAACGCCCAGTAGGAAAAAGTATGCTATAGACTTTAGCTAGCTACTGATTAGCCGAGGGTAAAATAATCCTGTAATCAAGTGGGTATATAATATATAATTAGACTTGAATATGGGCTTTGGCCGATTTAAAGGGGAAATCATAATGACACAAAGGACAAGAAAGGTATGTATAGTAGGAGGTGGGGCAGCCGGCATGATGGCTGCAATCACTGCAGCTCGTCAGGGAGCCCAAGTAACCATACTTGAGAGAAACCCCAGGGTTGGCAAAAAGCTACTAGCAACTGGTAATGGCCGGTGCAACTTTACCAATATAAACTGCTCAGTGGACTCATATTTCGGTGAAAATCCAAGCTTTGCCCATAGCGCTTTAGCTAGTTTCCCAGCCCAGGCAACAATTGAGTTTTTTGAAGTCCTTGGCATCAGCCACAAGGTCGAAGACCAGGGCAAGGTATTTCCCATGTCAGACCAGGCAGCCAGTATCCTAGATGTCCTCCGATATGAGCTAGAGCTATCAGGAGTAAATATAATTACTGAGGCCTTTGTGGACAAGCTTTTACCAAAGGGCAAGGGCTTTGTTATAAAGCTAAAAGATAAGTCTAGCCTAAGCTTTGATAGGGTGATACTTGCAGCAGGTGGCAAGGCCATGCCTTCCTCTGGCTCTGATGGGAATGGATTTGACCTAGCTAGGGCCCTAGGCCACAATATAATCAGCATTTTTCCTGCCCTAGTACAGCTAAAGCTAGAGGGGTCAATCTTTAACCAGGTAAATGGTGTAAAGTTTCTAGGCACTGCAGAGTTATTTGATGGGGACAAGTCCCTAGCCACTGACCGGGGCGACATTCTCTTTGGCAACTATGGTGTGTCAGGTCCCCCGATTTTGCAGCTAAGTAGGAGGGCAGGCCAACTCCTAATTGAGGGTAAAAGGCCAAGCATTAAGCTAACCCTAATAGATACTATGACCAAGGGCCAGGTATTTGAACTCTTGACCTGGCGAAACCAAGTGTCGCCTAAAAAGACAGCCCAATTTAGCCTAGTAGGCCTTATAAATAAAAGACTAATCCCCCCTGTTCTAAGGGCTGCTGGCATTGAAAAGCTAAATACCCCTGTTTCTGCTTTATCAAAGCAGGACCTATCCAGGATTGCTGACATCCTAACCGACTGGAGCTTTAATGTTATAGGAACAAAGAGCTGGCCAAGTGCCCAGGTGACAGCAGGTGGAGTAGATACAAGGCAGATAAACCAATCGACCATGGAGTCAAGGCTAGTAGAGGGCCTTTACTTTGCAGGTGAAATTATAGATATAGATGGCCTATGTGGAGGCTTTAACCTTCAATGGGCCTGGTCGTCAGGCTATCTGGCAGGCTTAAATGCTGCCAAGTAGATAAGCTAAAAGACCAATTGGAGGATGTTATGATTAGATTTTCAAACATAAGAGTGCCAGTAAAGGATATCTGCTCACTGGACCAGGAAGAGGAAATCCTAGCCAAGGTTGTCGCCTCAAAGCTAAGGATAAGCAGGGATGAAGTAAAGGACTTGAGGATCCATAAAAAGTCCATTGACGCTAGAAAAAAAGATAAAATCGTTTTCGTATATACTGTGGATATCTCGGCTAAAGATGTGGATAAGTTACTTAAAAAACATGCCTCAAAAGGGGCAAAAAAGGTCCCGCAATTGGTCCATCAGGACCTGACTTTTGGCAAGGAAAAACTCGAGCAAAGGCCTGTAATAGTGGGTTTTGGCCCTGCTGGACTTTTTGCAGCCCTTGTCCTTTCTAGGAGGGGCTATAAGCCAATTGTTATCGAACGTGGGGAAGATGTGGATAAAAGAGCAGAAAAAATAGAAAAATTCTGGTCAGCTGGCCCCCTTGACCCTGATAGTAACGTCCAGTTTGGCGAGGGCGGGGCAGGTACCTTTTCCGATGGCAAGCTCACAACCCTAATAAATGATAAAAGGTGTCGCTTTATCCTAGAGGAGTTTATAAAGGCTGGTGGGCCAAAGGAGATATTATACTATAACAAACCCCACTTAGGTACGGACAAGCTTAGGATTATTGTCAAAAACATAAGACAAGAGATAATAGGCCATGGCGGTCAGGTCCGGTTTTCAAGTCAGCTGACTGACCTTTTTATTGAGGATGGGAGGCTGTCAGCAGTTGAGATAAATAATAAAGAGAGGCTAGAGACTGACCTGGTTATTCTAGCTATAGGCCATAGTGCTCGAGATACATTTGATATGCTCTACAAAAAGGGCATATCCATTAGGCAAAAGCCCTTTTCCATAGGGGTAAGGATAGAACACCCCCAGGCCCTTATAAACAAAAGCCAGTATGGGAGCTTTGCTAAATACCCCAGCCTAGGACCTGCTGATTACAAGTTAGCCTACCATTCAAAGTCTGGTAGATCAGCATATACCTTTTGCATGTGCCCGGGTGGCTATGTGGTAGCTGCGGCATCTGAGCAAGGCTATGTAGTTACCAACGGGATGAGTGAGTACAAAAGAGATGGCCTAAATGCAAACTCAGCCCTTTTAGTGGGAGTTAATCCTGAGGACTTTGGCAGTGACCATCCCCTGGCAGGTGTAAATTTTCAGCGCAAGTGGGAGAGACTAGCATATGAGCTAGGCGGCAGGTCATATAGGGCTCCTAGCCAGCTAGTGGGAGATTTTTTACATGACAGGGAAAGTAAGAGCTTTAGCAGTGTCCAGCCTAGCTATAGGCCTGGTGTAGTCCTAGGCCAGCTAAGGGATTGCCTGCCAGCTTATGTAATAGAGACTCTAAAGGAAGCACTAGTCTATTTTGACAAGAGGCTAAAGGGATTTGCCATGCCCGATGCCATATTAACAGGGGTTGAAACAAGGAGCTCTTCACCCATAAGGATAAATAGGGGAGAGGACTTTCAATCAAGTGTAGAGGGCCTTTACCCAATAGGAGAGGGTGCNNCGATAATGGCTAGGTTCGCGCCTATTAGTAGTCCATAGGTCCACCAGTCCTATATGGCACAGTCCCAGAAGGAACCACTCCTGATGCCGGGACCGTATAAACTGTCTGGTCATCAAAGAAGATATGGGCTCCAAAGGCCTTTAGTATCTCTAGCTTTGGTATGCCCCCTAGGAAAAAGGCTTCATCTATCCTGACATTCCAGGCCCTTAAGGTCCTAACCACCCTTTCATGAGAGGGTGCATTTCGGGCTGTTATAAGGGCTGTACGTATTTTAATGGCACTGTCGTCTTTTAGTTCATTTTGGATCTGGGATATGGTCTTTAAGAACTTGGCAAAGGGACCCTCCTGTAAGGGCTTGTTGGCATTTTTAATTTCATTCTCAGTAAAGGCATCTAGACCATAATCCTTGTATATTCGTTCAGACTCAGCAGAAAAGAGAACAGCATCTCCATCAAAGGCTATACGGATCTCCTTTATAGGGCTGCTAAAATCATACTTTTCTATATTATCTGTTAGTAGGGTAGCCGCTGGGATATTTACATCTATTGCAGCCTGGGCATCCTGTGGATTTGCAGTTAGAAATAGGTCCATGCCAAGGGCCTTTAAATAAGGTGCCATAGACACTCCGCCGGTAAATATGCCCCGGCTAATATCAAGCTCTAGTAGCTTTAGAGAATTAAAGACCCTGATACTATTGTTCATACTGTTTCTTGATGTGATTATGACCTCAACCTTGTGTTTTAGGTCTGCCAGCTCATTTAGGCTTAGCAGGGCCTTGACTAGGGAAAATGCAGTACCAGGCTTTAGCGGCTGGTCCTCATGGTCTAGCTGGTACTGTTCATAGNNTTTAGTTTATCATCAATACTGTATGCCATTTTGTATTCTCCTGTTTACTGATATGGTATTAAGGCTTGATAGCTTTATTTCTCTTTAGAAATAACCTCTTTAAGTACAAGTCTTTTAGTAAAGCTTCCCCTTTTTGAGGCCTTGTCCTTTCTGAGCCTTTCAAATTCCTCTATGGATACACCCTTTAGGTCCAGTAATGCGTAAACTACCTCCACCAGATCAGCCAATTCCTCCACGCTGTCTGCTACTAGGTATTCCTTTAGCTCTTCCTCTAGCTTAATGTCAAGGTATCTTTTAAAGGCCAGATCGTCTAAGACTTCTGTCACGGCTCTTTTACCATCGGCCTCAATTATTTCGGGTATCCTGTCTCTTATCAGTTTGTCATACTTAATAACCTTTTCCATACTGACTCTCCTTTTACCAAACCTATTTATATTGTTCTATTTCCTTTAACCGTTTCTCAAGTCTTTCCTTGTAGAATCTTCGTGTCCTGTAGTCAATTATATCTTTGAAGTGTTTGATAAAGACAGGGTCTTTTATATAATCCATTAGTTCAGGATTGAGACAGAACCTATCGCCCTCTGTATAAAAAAAGTCTGGTGAGCTTTGTTGTAAAAAGCGAATTGGATTTCTGCGGGCTAGGGATACATATTCCTTTTTGCCCCAAGACTTAAAGGTCCTTGTGCTTTTATCCTTGTACATATCAATAGCATTAGAAGCCTTACTGTAAAAGCTTGCAAAACTCTCATATATATCATCATCGTCTATGGATATTTTGAGCTTTCCCTGGTTATAAAAGGCTAATAGTATGGGCATCTTGTAAGTCTTGCTCATACTAGTATTTTCAATGACCCTTAGAAAATCATGAGCTAGTGTCCCTTTAAGCTTTAGCTCATCATCTGTTAGTTCTCCTATTTTGTCTAGAAAGGCTAGATAGTCTTTAAATATATTAAGCTTGCTATTTGCCCGCATTGCCTTTATCAAAGCCTCATCCATATAGGTATAGGCTGCTAGTCTAAGAGGCTTATCTTTCTTGTCTGCCTTTATCCTCATGTATTCATCTACTATTTTATCAAATAGGCTCATTTGCTCTGTAGCCATTTTCTTAAAGAGGTCAATTAGGCGAAAATCCAGGTCTATATAGCAGCCATCTGGATAGTCTTCTTCCTTTGGCATAATGACACCGGTTTGTCCATAGGGTCCAGTAGGCTCTCTTAAGTCCCCAGTTAGAAAAAAGGGTATAAGGTTGGCTTTTTTATAGTTTCCGATAAAGTCTAAGACATTGACATAGCTTTTGCCATTCTTTTTTCGTAGCCCTCTGCCAAGCTGTTGTAAAAAGACTGTAGGCGATTCTGTAGGTCTTAGAAACATGACCATGTCAAGCTCAGGGACATCCACACCTTCATTAAAGATATCTACTGAAAATATGACCTTAAGTTCACTGTTTCTTAGCATTTTTATTGCTCTTTTACGTTCCATTGTATATAAGGAGCTAGAATCGTTAGCAGTAGTGCTGTTCCTATATTCACTGATTACAGCGCACGATGAAACCCCATGTTGGCTAAAGTATTCTGCCATAAAGAGGGCGTGCTTTCTGCTACTACAAAAGGCAAAGGCCCTTTTACTATTAAACTTTTTGTAATGATTTAGGATTAGATCAGCCCTCTTGTTTATGCTAAGGGCTTCTTCAAGCTGCTGGTCGTCATATTTGCCATTTATAATGTTTATATAGGAATAATCGGTATCATCAAATATGCCATAATACCTAAAGGGTACCAGCCAACCCTTGTTAATAGCCTCCTTGAGCCTTAGCTCATAGACGGTATTATAATCGCAGAGGATAAAAACGTCCTTATTATCTAGCCTTTCTGGAGTAGCAGTCAAACCAAGCAGAAAGCTGGGCTTAAAATACTCCAGTAGCCTTCTATAGCTATCTGCTACCGCATGATGAAACTCGTCAATAACTATGTAATCAAAATGGTTGGTGCTAAAATATTTATCTGACAAATACTCTGCCTTACCTATGGTCTGTATAGTTGCAAAGAGGATGTCGCAGTCTGTACCCTTGCGGTCCCCTGTGAAAAAATCGGTTTTAAGGCCAGGTCTTACATGTTTAAATGCTTGTTCAGCCTGGGCAAGTATTTCCTCCCGGTGGGCTACAAACAGTATATTTTTATAATCTACAGAGTCAAAGGCTGCCAGATAGGTTTTGCCAATCCCGGTGGCTGCAACAACCAGGCCCTTGTCCCAGCCCTCTTGGCGGGTCTTTCTAAGCTCATATAGTGCTTCTATCTGAGCACCCTTGGGCCTTGGGTAGATAATCAGTTTACCTTCACTAGTAGCTAATTCATCTGTTTCATAATTTGGAAGGGCTTCACTTGCCTTGGACACTCCATCTTCAAAGCGCTCTAGCTGGTCATAAATCTTAGGCCTTCTCCAGCTTTTTGAATACCTACGCATTTCATTGTCGTCCACAATTATGGACTTATTTAAGAACAGGTCCTCAAAGGTCCTTTTAAAATAGTTATAGTCATCCAGATTGGCTTTGGTGGTCAGCCTGTAGTTCCATTCTATACCGCTAGTTAGGGCAGAGTGGGAGACATTTGAAGAACCAATATAGAGCTCACCACCATCTTCAAATTCAAAGATGTAGGCTTTTGGATGAAAGGATCTATTAGTCTCCTTATAAAAGCGCAGGTCCACTTCATCACCTAGAGTATCCTTTAAAAGAAAGAGGGCCTGGGGCTGGGTGATACCCAGATAATTGCCGCATAGAATTCTGATGGGAGTACCTCTAGCCGCAGCCTCTAATAGATCTGCCACCAGGAGCCTGACACCTGATTCCATCAGAAATGCCACTATTAAATCAATCCTATTAGCCTTTGAAATAGCGACTTTAAGCTTGTCATAAAGATGGTTGCGATCACCAGTTATGCAGTTCCTATTTTGCTCACTACTATAGAGAGACTTGTATTCCATACAATCACGCCTTATATTAACTGTGTCTTAGCCGTCATATTCAACTAGGGCTTTTTTTAGCTTGCGTACACCGCCCCTTGGGTTTTCAACATCACCTATGTATCTGGGGATGATATGTATATGAAGATGAAAGATTGTCTGCCCAGCAGCCTGTCCTACATTTATACCAATGTTATAACCATCTGGTTTATATTTTTCATTCAGTATTGTCTTTACCTTGTGGACCAGGTCATAAAAGGCCAGGATCTCATTGGCAGTTGACTCATAAAAGTCAGCATAATGCCTTTTGGGTGTTATCAGTACATGTCCCTCATTTACTGGATACTTGTCATATATAGCAATAGCAAGATCATTTTCTGCTATGAAATCTTTGTTTTCATTGTACTCACAGAATATACAAGCCATAGTAGGGCTCCTTGTCTTTGCATTATAAAGGCACACTATGTGAATTGGACTATATGCTATATCTTATCATTTATTGCTACTTTATACAATATATTGGGCTCTACTAGTAAAACCTACTACCAGTATATTTTATAATAGTATCATGACCCTTCTTAATTTAATAAGCTAATGCAGAATATTACTAGAATATACTTTATGATAGTGAGATACTGAATATGTATTATTAGGCTAATGTTTTCGAATTAATATATACATATCTATTGATGGGATACAAACTGGTATATGAACATTATCCAAATACAGAGTGGTAAAGACTATTTATTCACAAGTGCTGACATCTTAGAGTATAATTTTTATTGGCAAAAATAAAGGAAGAAGCAAAATGCCTCTTCCCATCATACAAATCAAACTGTAAAATGTAATTGACAAGAAAACATAGACAGGAGTGATTGTATGATAGATATAATTGTAAACGAAAATGAGTTATCATTCAATAGGCTAGAAAAGGAAATTTATAAAGCAGCATGTGAAATGGCATGCAAAGCTCTTTCGTACATACTGGAAGAGGTAGATAAAAAACTAGCTGATGAAAGAGATAAGACAAAATATCGACATAAAGGTAAAAGACGTACAACGGTAAAGACTCTGATGGGAGAAACAACCTTTTATCGTGCAGTATATGAGCATATTGATAATGAAGGTCGAAAGAATTTTGTATATTTACTAGACGAACAATTAGGCTTTGACACAATAGGATTAATATCAACAAATCTAGCTGAAAAAGTGGTTGAAAATGCAAGCATAACATCGTTCCGTAATGCAGCTAAAAATGTAAGTGAGTTAACAGGTCAAAGCATTAGCCATGGTGGAGTATGGAATGTGGTTCAGGCTCTAGGTGAAAAAATTAAAGAAGATGAAGTTAACCAAGTAAAAACAGTTGAAAGAAATGAATTATACGGTCAAAGAGAAGCACCTATTCTTTTTGAAGAAGCTGACGGAGTATATATAAACATTCAAGGGAAAGATCGTTTTAAGTCCGGTAAGAAGCTTGAAATGAAAGTAGCAGTGGCATATGAAGGTTGGAAAGAAATCGGTAATAATAGATTTGAATTGGTAAATAAGATAGCCTGCGCAGGCTTTGAAGAAGCATCTACATTTTACAAGAAAAAAGAAGCAATGATTGCAAAGGAATACAATGTTGATGGAATAGGAATAAGAATACTAAATGGTGACGGTGCAGCTTGGATAAAACATGGGATAGATGATATAGTCCATTATCAGCTTGATCCATTTCACAAGCATCAAGCTGTATTACGTAATGTAAGCGATAAAACTCAAAGAAAAACAATATTAGAGCTTTTAGGTGAAAACAAAATTGATGATACCTTAGAATATATAGAAGCATTAGCTAATAGCATTGGAGACGAAAAAGAAGAGAAAAGGCTTAATGACCTGTATTCATATTTTAATGAAAATAGATATGGACTAATACCCTATCAGGAAAGAGGTTTAAATATACCACCACCTCCGGAAGGAATTGTATACCGTAATCTAGGAACAATGGAGCATCATATATGCGACATAATAGCTCAAAGAATGAAACATAGAAAATCAAGTTGGAGCATTAAAGGTGCAGATAATTTAGGAAAGCTTTTGGCTGCAAAAGCAAGCAGGCGTTTACATGCGGTTGTAGAAAGATTCTCAAAAATTGTATTACCAGAAGATAAGAGCAATGAAATAATTGAAATACTAAGTTCATCAAAGACACCAAAAAAAGATGGTAAAGGTAAAGATGGGAATATACACAAAGGACAAATACCGTTTAAAAATTGTGCTGTTACAAACGGTAGAAAAGCCATTCGCAAAATGTTTAATATGCAAGCTTTTAGTGATTTAATTTACAGATAAACATTGCTCAAACTAGCGTTTATGCCGCGAAAGCCTATTGATCATGGGGGAGCACCCTCTGGTATAATCTTGACGGCGGGAATAACGCCGGAACATTGGCTTATTTCCGCCGAGTAAAAGGGTGTCCAGAGGGTGCAGGGGACCCCGTGTCAATAGGACCGTGGAATAAATGCGGTAAGTTTTGCACAAACATTATTACAGTTGTTTTGTGGAGAAAAAAGTTGCCAACGATTACTTGACAGAAACCGATTTTGCACAGAACATGAATTGATTTGTTTGATGTGATATAATTGTAGAAAATAGAAACGCAACCTGTGGTTGACAATCTTCAATCCTTTGTTGGTAGCTTTCAAACCGAATTATCTTTATAATAAGAGCAAGAGGTGATTTTTATGGATATGGCAGAGAGAATTATAAAACTAAGAAAACAAAATGGATTATCACAGGAACAGTTTGGTGAAAAATTGAATGTGTCCCGACAAGCTGTTTCGAAATGGGAATCCGGACAAACTACACCCGATTTGGAATATATAATCAATATGTGCGAATTGTTTAATATCACTACTGATTATCTTCTCTTGGGAAAGGAAGATAATCTAAAAGACTCTATTTCAGAAAATGAGATACAGGTCAATATTTCCCCTGCATCAGTAAAGGTTGTTTCATTAGCCAACAAGCCATTTTTATTGGGGGGTCTTTTAACAGTATTGAGCGTAATTGGAGTAATTGTATTCATTGCCTTGTCAGTAATTAACCCATGGGGCGTAACTACAAGCAGTGGTCGTTATTATGAAGGACTAATTGGTTTTTTGTTGGGATCGAAAACAATGATATATTTCATTATTTGTTGTATTATCGGATGTGTAGGGATAGGTCTTTGTTTTTATACAACCTTTTCTGATAAGTTTAGAGAAAAAAGCAACTTACAGGAATAACAATTAAAATATGTATCCGCCGGAGGACTTGAATCCTCCGGCATTTTTTTACACTTCACCCGGTTTAGTCGACATTAATTTATACAGCTTAGTATGGCGCGGAAACTTATCTTGGAATGGTACAAGTGCCGAACCAACTTTTATCAATCCACACCCCGCGTCCACATTGGTGATATACGACATTTGCAGATCGGAGATATTCAGCAGTTCGGCCAGCTTGATTCTGTCCGTTCCTGCTTGGTTGAGCATGACGATAAATTCACTGTTGGCAAGCATCGTCCGGGTGGTATGGCTCTGGAGCATATCGTCCACATTTTGCGTGATGCCCGTACAAAAGGCTCCGTATTTTCTCACACGCTTCCACAAGGTAAATAGGAAATTTGCGCTGTATTCATGCTGGAACAACAAATATATCTCATCGATAAAAATATAGGTGTTTCGTCCTTTTGCGCGGTTGGCGGTGATACGGTTGAGGATATTATCTAGTACGACCAGCATACCGATGGACTGTAACTGCTTACCAAGATCGAGAATATTTCAAAGAAAAAATTCCGTAAAAGCTGGGCACGATTGATTCAGAAAGTATATCAGGTAGATCCATTACTCTGTCCAAAGTGTAATGGTACAATGAAAATCGTGTCCTTTGTTGAAGAGAAGGACATTATAAAGAAAATCCTGACACATCTTAATCTGTGGAATACCGGCAATCACGGTCCACCAGTTGACTATGTTGAATGTACTGAGTGTATAGATATGTCTTGCTTATATCTAAATATTGAACAATCCACTGAGGTTTATCCTAAAGAGTCTTATCAAATCATTGACGATGAATATTATCCTCAGATGCCATATGAGGACGAATATTCTCAGGAAGTTCCCTATGAAGAATGAGATGAAGAAAGAGGTTTTAGACCGATCACAACAAATGAATTTTTGGGGTATTGAATATGGGCTTATTAATTATGCTCAAATTTAACATGACGGTTATCACTACAGGAATAGGCTATAAAATTCTGAGTTGACTTCAATATAATGAAAAAAATATATTAATTTTATATTGATTTTGTGTTTGATTCTG